>SAMEA104404097__coassemble_74_pt1 | contig 115884 bp, 110 predicted proteins | sample SAMEA104404097__metabat2_high_PE_037 | metagenome-assembled genome bin SAMEA104404097 (sample SAMEA104404097) | Balaenoptera acutorostrata | reverse complement strand
TCGCCACCAGTGCCTGGACGCAAATAGAGGCGTAAAAAAGAAAAACCGGCAAGTCCCCAAACCGGAGCCCAGCGCAGCGGGTCCGGTTTGGAAAGGAGGAGCAGCGGCATGAGCGCACTCTGATTTTTGCAAAAAAATCGGAGCAAGCGATATAAAGCTTGCTCCGACGTGGCGGAGATGAAGAGATTTGAACTCTTGCGCCGGTTGCCCGACCTACCGCATTTCGAGTGCGGACCCTTCGACCACTTGGGTACATCTCCATATTTACTTGGATAATCCCGCTCACTGCCTGCTGAAAGTTTTCAGCCTGAGAGCCTTGGGGATTTTAAATCCGGCAGCCATAATTTCAGCTCTAACTGCGCTGAATTGTGCGTATCCCTACAATTATATAATTATATCTGATAGGGTGAGAAAAATCAAGGTTTATATATTTCTCAAGTCATTTATATAATTTGTGTGAATAATTATATATGGATATTGACAAAAGTTTGGTGGAGGACTATTATATAGTCGCAAAGGAGAGGTGACAGAATTGAGTAAAACTCTATACAGTCTTATGCTTGACGAGGAAGTTGTGCATCAGGTGGACGCACTGGCGCACCGTCTGGGTACAAACCGTTCAAGCCTTATAAATCAGATTTTGGCCGAATATGTGGACTATACCACACCGGAGCAGAAAATAAACGCCATTTTATCCGGTATTCAGGAACTTATGAGCCCGTCAAGAGATCTGGTTCCTTTCTTCTCCCCCAATTCATTCTCCATGAGCCTTAAAAGCTCCCTTGAATATAAATACCGCCCCACGGTAAAATATGAAGTGGAACTAAATCGGGGCGAGAGCGAAAGCTTCGGCGCACTGTCCGTGGTGTTCAGAACTCAGTCTACCGAGCTTATTTCCGCAATGACTGAATTCTTCCGCCTTTGGAAGCACATCGAAGACGTTCATCTCTATCAGCTCACCGGACAGAAGCACGAATACGCCCTGTATGACGGTAAATTTATGCGCTCTCTCAGCTTTCCCGAACGAGATTGCAGTACCGCAGAACTGGCGCAGGCCATTTCCGAGTATATTAAACTGTTCGACAAAATGCTCAAATGCTGGCTTGCCGGCAGACTGGACGGCCACGAAATCGAAGCCGCCTACTATTCTAATATGATTTCCACTAAAATTCACATTTAAGGAGGGTAAATTATGAACGCTCAGAACTTTACGCAAAAAAGCCTTGAAGCCGTGCAGACCGCTCAGGCTATGGCTCAGGAAAACAGCAACAACTATATAATGCCGGAACATCTGCTCTACGCACTTGTAGATCAGGACGGGGGGCTTATTCCTTCTCTGCTTTCAAGAATGGGCGTTGACTGCAACGCTCTCTTATCCGAGATAGGCACAGGCATCGCCGCACTTCCAAAGGTCGGAAACGCCTCAGATGTCTATATGTCTCAGGAGTTTAACCGTGTAATGACCGCCGCTGAGAAAGCGGCAAAATCCATGAAGGACGAATATCTTTCTGTGGAACACCTGATGATAGGTATTTTTGCCGCCGCCACACCTTTCATAAAGCGGCTGTTTTCAGACCACGGCATTACAAAATCCGCCTTCACCAATGAGCTTTCAAAGGTGAAGTCCTCCCCTGTCACCGGCGATAATCCGGAGGACAGCTACGACGCACTGTCAAAATACGGTACCGACCTTGTAAAACGGGCAAGAGAAAACGAGCTTGACCCTGTTATAGGCCGTGACACCGAAATCCGTAATGTTATCCGCATACTGTCCCGTAAGACCAAAAACAACCCTGTTTTAATCGGTGAACCCGGTGTGGGTAAAACCGCCATAGCCGAAGGTCTTGCACAGCGTATAGTCCGTGGAGATGTGCCGGAGGGCTTAAAGGACAAAACTATTTTCTCCCTTGATATGGGTGCGCTTATTGCAGGCGCAAAGTACAGGGGCGAATTTGAGGAACGTCTGAAAGCCGTTCTTGAAGAGATACGCCGTTCCGAGGGTCAGATACTTCTGTTTATTGATGAACTGCACACCATTGTTGGCGCAGGTAAAACTGAGGGCAGCATGGACGCAGGCAACCTGTTGAAGCCTATGCTTGCAAGAGGTGAACTGCACTGCATAGGTGCAACCACTCTGGACGAATACAGAAAATATATAGAAAAGGATGCCGCTCTGGAGCGTCGTTTCCAGCCGGTTCAGGTTGATGAGCCTACTTTGGAGGACACTATCTCCATTCTCCGTGGCTTAAAGGAGCGCTACGAGGTTTATCACGGTGTCCGTATCCATGATAACGCCCTTGTTGCCGCCGCCACCCTTTCAAACCGCTACATTACCGACCGTTTTCTCCCTGATAAGGCCATTGATCTGGTTGATGAAGCCTGCGCTCTCATTCGCACCGAAATCGACTCCATGCCCGCAGAACTGGACGATATACGGCGCAAGATTATGCAGCTTGAAATCGAGGAAATGGCACTGAAGAAAGAGGACGACCGCCTCAGTCAGGAGCGGCTCGCCAAGATTAGGGAGGAGCTGTACAACCTGAAAGATAAATTCAAAGCCATGAAATCCCGTTGGGAGCAGGAAAAAGACAGCGTAGACAAGGTTAAGACCCTGAAATCTCAGATTGAGAAGATACACGCCGATATTGAAAACGCTCAGCTTCACTATGAGTACGAAACCGCCGCAAGACTCAAATATTCCGACCTGCCCGCTCTTGAAGCTCAATTGAAAGAAGCGGAAAAGCTGTCCGAGGACAGAAAGCAGAACACAATGGTTCACGACACGGTGACGGAAGAGGAAATCTCCGGCATTGTGGCAAAGTGGACAGGAATTCCTGTTTCAAAGCTTATGGAGGGCGAGCGTGCAAAGATACTTCACCTTGACGATTATCTCCACGAACGGCTCATTGGTCAGGACGAGGCTGTGCAAAAAGTTACCGAGGCAATTCTTCGCTCCCGTGCAGGCATCTCCGACCCCAACCGCCCCATTGGTTCGTTCCTGTTTTTAGGCCCCACCGGTGTGGGTAAGACAGAGCTTGCAAAATCTCTGGCTTCATGCCTGTTTGACGACGAGCGGAACATTGTCAGAATTGATATGACAGAGTACATGGAGAAGTTCTCCGTGTCCCGTCTTATCGGTGCACCTCCCGGATATGTGGGTTATGATGAGGGTGGACAGCTCACCGAGGCTGTACGGCGTAAGCCCTACTCCGTGGTGCTGTTTGATGAAATTGAAAAGGCACACCCCGATGTTTTCAACATTCTTCTGCAAATTCTGGATGACGGACGCATAACCGACTCTCAGGGCAGAACGGTTGACTTTAAGAATACCATCATTATCCTCACTTCCAATCTGGGCAGCCAGTACCTGCTGGACGGCATAGACGAAAACGGCAATATCAGCAAGGAAGCTCAGAACGCAGTTATGGAAGAGCTTCGCCGCTCATTCAGACCCGAGTTTTTGAACAGACTGGACGAGACTATAATGTTCAAGCCTCTAAGCAAGGATAACCTTGAGGGCATAATTGAAATCATGCTTGGCGGTCTTAGAGAGAGACTTAAAGAAAAATCCCTCAGTCTCACCATTACGCCCGAAGCTAAGGAGTATATAATCGACCACGGCTTCGACCCGCTCTACGGCGCAAGACCGTTGAGACGTTACCTGCAAAGCAAGGTTGAAACCCTGATTGCAAAAGAGATTCTCCGTGGCGATTTACAGCCCGGTGACTGTCTCAATGTTGATCTGCAAAACGGAGAACTGGTTTGCAGATAATCTAAACAAGTTTACTTCCAAATTTAAATAACATTCTAAGCAACAACGGAGCGTATCATATTTTTGATACACTCCGTTACTGGCTGTCGAAAAACTCCTTCGGAGGTTTTCGACAAAGAGCTGCGGTCTGAACCGTGCATAATTTGTTCGCTTCCTGCAAACAAAATTCCACACTCTCAGACCGAGAAGTATTTTTTTCGAGGTACACGCCCTCGGAAAAAATAAATTTAATTTTCTTTGCCGCTTCGGCGGCAAACTCTGCGAGGCTTTTTGACAAGTTGAAAACGGAGCGTATCATATTTTTTGATACACTCCGTTGTTTTATTATTTGGCTTTCTTTGCCGCTGCTTTCCAAAGGATAAATTGAATAAGGAAAGCTGCTACTGAAATCAAAATTGCAGTCGAGCTTGAAGTCAAAGGCTTAAAATACCATTCAAGGTCTGCCGGAATAAAGGCACGGACACATAAAACCGACACAAGCATAGATAAAATATTTCCAAGCACCAGAGCAGGGAGATTTTTGAATTTAATGCAGGCCCAACCCAAAAGCCCCATGCCCGCAATCAGCACAGCATACAGCCACATGGTGTCATAGCTGACATCTCCGTACAAAGCCAAAAATGCAAAGGGAATACAATATCCTAACAGCACCAGCACTGTTTGAACAGTTTTATTTTTCATCTAAACACCTCTTTCCGAAATATTCAACCGTTCCTTAATTCTTACTTTCCATGAATTATAACCTGAGCCAGAAGCAAAGGCAATGCTTTTTCTTTGCAAATGTTTTTTTCACACAAGAGGTACAGTTAATTTTCGGGAAACATAAAACCGCCGCAATCCAGAATTCGGACTGCGGCGGGCTTTTTATTGTTGGGAATTTATATAATGTTAGTATCTTCAGGTGCGATTATAAGTGAGCATTTATCGCCCACATTATAATTTTTTTGTTTTTGGGGTTTGTGTCGGTGAGCTTTACAAGGGTATTGCCCTCAATAACCTGATAATTCTGGTATGAACCCATAAAGCAGGACAGTGTCACCTCGCATGGAATACCGCCCTCATCTGCAAGTCTTGCGGACTCAGGACGGACAACTGCCGTGTATTCTTTGCCATTTTCCATGGCACTTACCCGCATTTCGTGACTCTCCACATTCAGCTCCGCTTCGTCTCCATTTTGAGACAGGAAAGTTCCTTTAATGAAGTTTGCCTCGCCTATAAAGTCTGCTACGAACTCATTTACAGGGTAGTAGTAAATTTCCTGTGGTGTTCCCATCTGCGCCACAACGCACTCACCGGTACCTACGTTCTTAGAGGGGTCGGAGCAGGATTTTGTGTAACCCTCAATGTTCTTGTCAAGGTCTACAAGGTGCTGAATACCCTCGTCGTGGCCGTACTTCTGAATCATGGTGTTGATAACCTACCGGCGGTGTTGTAGTTGGAGAGCCAGATAAGTCCCTCATACCCTGGTTTCAGCAGATTCTGCCAATCCTTGGGAGCTTCAAGGTTCAGACGTGCAAGCTCGTCCTTATTTACCATTATGCCAAGGACACCTTTATAAATACCGTACCAGTATCCGTCCTTGTCTCTGTACTGCTCACCCAGAAGATGTGAAGCATTTACAGCCTCGTAAGGCTCAAAGCAGACCTTCCGTAGCGCATACGGTATAGGGGTCGGTTGTGCCGCCGAACCATACGTCTGCAGTGGGATTGCCGTTTTCTTCCTCAATCTATGCCTGAACCTCACCGGTGGACAAGCGCTGATATGTAACATTTATACCGTAGAACTTCTGGAAGTTCTCGCAGGCAGCTGCCAGATATTCTTCCTCGCATGAGCCGTGACAACAAGCTCACCCTCAGCCTTTGCAGTCTCAACAAGTTCTGCCAGAGGATCATCAGCAGGCGCTTCAGCCGGGTTATCAGCAGGAGCGTCAGAAGGTGCATCGGAAATCGGTGCAAAGTGATATTTTGTGGTATTTATTGCATTTTCGCCAAATTGCTAATAATTTAATACTATTTATGCCTTTTTCGGCATTTTTATGTAAAATATATTCATTTTTTCAAAATATAATAATTTATTTTTCTGTAATTTAAAATAAAAAAACGCATAAAAACAGCCCCCATAAGGACATGCCTTACGAGGGCTTGCTAAAGTTTTTCATAAAAGCTTAAATTCAATTAGGGGTTAAAGTTCCCACTCCCTTTTGCAGGGTTACTGTATAGCTGTTCAAGGTATACTCTATTGTCATAATCATGATTTCACCCTCATCAACAGACTGCTTTGCAAGCTGTACGATTCCGGGAACCTTGGTTAAATCCATATCCTGTACCAGAGTGAAGCCACCCTCGTTTCTCAGATACTGGGTGTAAGCAATCATGTCTTCCTGAACTGTATCTGAAACATACTCCACATACTTGGATGAAACGCCTTTTTCAATAGCCTTACCGGTGCCGACTGCCTTTCGTTCTCCAACTATTGCTGTTACGGAGCTGACAACATCATCGCCCATCTTGTACTCGGTTGCATCGCCGGCATTACCTAATACGAAATAGGCAATCAAACCTACCGCCACACAAAGCGCAACAATAGAAAGAACAACTATCAGCGCAATTTTAAGGCCTTTTTTCATTTTAATGCCTCCTTGATTTATGCCTTTATTACTGGCATATTTTTCCGTTTTTTGTGTCTGAAATTATTATATAAATATGTTTTCCTATCGTCAAGTATCTTTTAATTTTCTACTTTATTGTGAAAAAATCCTCTTTAATTTGTCATAAATAGACAAATTAAAGAAGCATTCGATTTATCGTCAAAATTTCTGTAAAAGCTATCAGCATTTAAACAAGAAAAATGTTTAGAAAATCTTCTTCAATTCTTCCAGAGCGCCGTAAATTGTTCCTGTATTGCAGGAAACTGTTAAATTAAAGCCCATATCCAAGAGCTGAGCTGTGCAATCCATAGTTACAAAGGGGTAATCTACTTCCATGAGCATACTCACGTCATTAAGCCCATCGCCGCAGCACACAACAATTTTTCTCCCCAGTTTATCGGCAAGCATCCGTGCCGATGCGCCTTTGCTTACATTTTTCGCCTGTAAATCAATAATTCTGGGCATAGCAATGTATACTTCTATAATGTCACCGTAATCACTGCGAAGCTTCCCCGCCACAGTCTTGATATATGTCAGTTCTTCATCCGTTCCGGTGTAGAACTGGGCAGCTGTATGGTCGTAAAAAGTGCCGGAAAATGAGGGTTTTATAAGGGTCACAGGCAGTGTTTCTATGCTAATAGTTCTGTGAGACTCACCAAAGAAGTCAAGGAATTTTTCCCGCATTGGGTTTTCATCAAATAGATACTTTTTTTATATATTGTTGAAAACTTTTAATTTATGTACAAATTTCCACTTGAAAGATGAAACAGTTTAATATTTATCAACAGTTCCTGATTGACCATACACAGTGAATATATAACAAGTAAGCAAACACCGAATAAGCAAAGTTGAAAAGTGTACACAAAAATTTTCAACTTTGGTGGCATGACAACTATTTTTAAAAGCTGTGGAAAACTTTTAGATTTACAAAAATCTGCCTCGCAAACGAGAATAAAAGCAAGAAAATTTTCTGAGTTATCCACAATGAAGCAAAATAAATACAGGATTTTTACCCATAGAAAAACCCCGCTTCACAAAAGTAAAGCGGGGTGAATTTATATATTATATCTGATTAAACCAGCTCGATTACAGCCATCTCAGCTGCATCGCCACGACGGGCGCCAAGACGAGTGATGCGGGTGTAACCACCGTTGCGCTCAGCGTACTTGGGAGCGATTTCTTCAAATACCTTCTTGGCAACATCCTCACGGGTGATGAAGCTGAGAGCCTGACGATATGCGTTCAGATCTTTAGCTTTGCCAAGGGTTATCATTTTCTCGGCCAGAGGAGCTATCTCCTTTGCACGGCTGATGGTGGTCTCCATGCGGCCAGCATCCAGAAAATCTGTTACCTGCTGACGGAGCATTGCCATACGGGGAGCAGTAGCTTTACCGAGTTTTCTTGTTCCGGGCATAATTGCGTTTCCTCCTTCTTGAGAGCTTACTGGTTATCCTCGTCTGCCAGAGAAAGACCCATCATGGCGAGCTTATGCTCAACCTCTTCAAGGGACTTACGGCCGAGGTTACGGACCTTGATCATCTCATCCTGAGTCTTATTTACAAGATCCTCCACAGTATTTATATTGGCGCGTTTGAGGCAGTTGAAGCTTCTCACGCTCAGATCCAGTTCTTCGATAGTCATCTTGAGCATGGTATCAGGCTCTTCCTCTTCCTTCTCAACAACAGTGGAGTTGCTGGAAATAGAGTCGGAAAGATCGGTAAAGAGCGTGAAGTGGTCGCAGAGTATCTTTGCGCCCAGAGAAACTGCATCACGGGCAGACATTGTGTTATCCGTCCAAACCTCGATGGTGAGCTTGTCAAAGTCGGTCTGGTTGCCCACACGGGTATTCTCAACCGTATAATTGACTTTCAGAACCGGGGTGTAGATGGAGTCCACAGGAATGGTGCCTATGGCCATCTGGGGGTCTTTATTCTTCTCAGCGGACACATATCCTCTGCCGTGGTCGAAAACGAGCTCCATGTTAAGAGCGCCTTCAGGACCGAGAGTGGCAATAAGGTGGTCAGGATTGAGGATTTCAACCTCAGCATCGGTCTTGATGCTGCCGGCGGTGACTAAACCTTCGCCGGAAGCCTCGATGTAAACGGTCTTGGGACCTGCGGAGTGAAGCTTTGCGAGAATGCCCTTAACATTAAGAACGATCTCGGTCACGTCCTCTTTAACACCGGGGATGGTGGAAAACTCATGCTGTACGCCTGAAATCTTAATGCTTGTGCAGGCGTAACCGGGCAGAGAAGAAAGGAGTACCCTGCGAAGAGAGTTACCAAGTGTTGTGCCATAGCCGCGTTCCAGAGGCTCTATGATGTACTTGCCATATGAGGTGTCCTGGGGAGTCTCAATGCACTCAATGCGCGGCTTTTTAATTTCGATCATATTGTTATATAACCCTCCTTTTAAGTGATGCGCTTAAATAGCGCTTATGCGGTGATTCAGCTTACCAATTTGAGGGTGTCTTTATTACTTGGAGTACAACTCGACGATGAGGTGCTCTTCGATAGGCAGATCGATGTCGTCTCTTGCGGGAAGTGCAACAACTTTACCTACCATGTTGTTTGCGTCATACTCAAGCCACTTGGGTGCGGGACGGAATGCGTTCGCCTCAATATTAGCCTTGATCTTTTCAATACCGCGGCTGCTCTCTTTCAGAGTAACAACCATACCAGGCTTCACCTGGAAGCTGGGGATGTTGACCTTGCGGCCGTTTACAGTGATGTGACCGTGGGAAACCATCTGACGTGCCTCAGCACGGCTCATGGCGAAACCAAGACGGTACACAACATTATCCAGACGGCATTCAAGAATGGACAGCAGGTTTTCACCGGTCAGACCGGGACGACGCTCTGCGATCTCATAGTAGCCACGGAACTGGCTCTCAAGAACACCGTAGAATCTCTTAGCCTTCTGCTTCTCACGGAGCTGCTGGCTGTACTCGGAGTTCTTGGTACGACCCTGACCATGCTGGCCGGGAGCGTATGCTCTGCTGTTCATGGCGCATTTGTCGGTATAGCAGCGGTCGCCTTTCAGGAAGAGCTTCTGGCCCTCTCTGCGGCACTGACGGCAAACTGCTTCAGTATATCTTGCCATATTAGTTTACCTCCTTCAATTAAACACGACGACGTTTCGGAGGACGGCAGCCATTGTGAGGAATGGGAGTAACGTCCTTGATCATCGTTACTTCGAGACCTGCGGTCTGAAGAGCACGAATAGCTGCTTCACGGCCGGAACCGGGTCCCTTTACAAATACTTCAACAGTCTTGAGACCGTGCTCCATAGCTGCCTTTGCGGCAGTCTCAGCGGCAGTCTGTGCTGCGAAGGGGGTAGACTTCTTGCTGCCACGGAAGCCAAGGCCACCGGCGGAAGCCCAGGAAATTGCATTACCCTGAGTGTCGGTGATGGTTACCATGGTGTTATTGAAGGAAGAGCTGATATGAACCTGGCCCTTTTCAATGTTTTTGCGCTCTCTTCTACGAGTTCTGACTTTTTTCTTAACGTTTGCCATTATTCATATCCCTCCCTTACTTTTTCTTATTTGCGATGGTGCGCTTGGGGCCCTTGCGGGTACGAGCGTTAGTTTTGCTTCTCTGGCCTCTTACGGGCAGACCACGACGGTGGCGAAGACCACGGTAGCAGCCAATCTCAGTAAGACGTTTAACGTCAAGAGCTGTCTGACGGCGGAGGTCACCTTCAACGATGAAGTTCTTGTCGATGCACTCACGCAGTTTTGCCTCATCCTCATCGGTGAGGTCTTTTACTCTGATATCAGGGTTGATACCGGTCATTTCGAGAATTTTCTTTGCGCTGGTTCTGCCGATACCGTAGACATAGGTGAGTCCGATTTCGACTCTCTTGTCCTTGGGCAGGTCAACGCCGGCTATACGTGCCATATACACATTCTTCCTTTCGGTAGTATTTCCGCATTAAGCGGGGCAGGGGCTTGATCCCGCCGGAGGGAGTCCCTGTTCCATGCGGGAGTTTTTATAAGGACAGGCTTTAAAAAACCTTGTCTGCAAAATAATTATTATAGCGATTAACCCTGGCGCTGCTTGTGCTTGGGGTTCTCGCAGATTACCATGACTTTGCCTTTGCGCTTAATGACTTTGCACTTTTCGCACATGGGCTTCACGGAAGGTCTTACTTTCATTTAATATACCTCCTACTTGCTTCTCCAGGTTATTCTGCCACGGGTAACGTCATAGGGAGACATCTGAACCGTGACCTTGTCGCCGGGAAGTATCCTGATAAAGTTCATCCGGAGCTTACCGGAAATATGTGCCAGAATGATGTGGCCATTACCGATATCTACCTGGAACATGGTGTTGGGCAGGGATTCAACTACCGTGCCCTCGAGTTCGATTACGTCGTCTTTTGCCAATGTAAATTTCCTCCAAAGTCGGTGTACTGATTTAAATATCCTCTGCCATGGTGAGGATTTCAGCCTCGCCGTCGGTGATTAAAATGCTGTTTTCATAGTGGGCGGAAAGTGACCCGTCCGCTGTTACGACAGTCCAGCCGTTACTGAGCTGTTTCACCTGAGGGCCGCCGATGTTGACCATAGGCTCTATTGCAATGGTCATACCCTTAACAAGTCGGGGATCCGGTCTCATACCGGACCGATAGTTGGGAACTTCGGGGGCTTCGTGGAGCTGATGCCCCACGCCGTGGCCTACATACTCACGCACTACGGAGTATCCATGGCTTTCAACATAGTCCTGAACGGCGGCTCCTATATCAGAGATACGGTAGCCAACCTTGGCGAACTTGAGGCCTTCAAAAAAACTCTGTCTTGTTACCTCGATAAGCTTTTTAGCTTCCTCGCTGATTTCGCCGCAGGGAACTGTCATGGCGCAGTCGCCTACGAAGCCGTGGAGAGTTGCTCCAACGTCAACGGAGACTATATCGCCGTCGTGAACAACACGATTGCCGGGGATTCCGTGGATTATTTCATTGTTTACTGATATACATGCACTGCCGGGGAAGCCACCGTAATTTAAAAAGGTAGGATAACCGCCTGACTTAACAATGAAATCGTGCACATGTCTGTCTATCTGCTTAGTGGTCACACCGGCACTCACTGCCTGTCTCGCAATGCTGCGAGCCTGGGCTGTAAGTTTTCCGGCCTTACGCATCAGTTCAATTTCTCTTGCGGATTTGATATAAATTCTCTCAGACATTTTATATACCCAGAGCTTTCCTGATTGCGTCGGTTGTTTTTTCAATGCTTGACTGGTTTTCCACAGTCTTCAGCTTGTTACGCTCACCATAGAAGTGGAGCAGGGGCTCAGTCTCCTCATGGTAAGTTTTAAGTCTTGCCTTAACAGTTTCAGGTGCGTCATCTTTACGAATCTGCAGCTGTGCGCCACATACGTCGCAAACACCCTCGGTTTTGGGGGGATTAGAGACAATGTGGAAACTTGCACCACAGTCAGGGCAAGTTCTTCTGCCGGACATTCTCTTAATTATTGTTTCGTCTTCAATTTCTATTGAAAGAGCGCAGTCAATTTCGATGCCCATATCCTCCATGGCCTGAGCCTGAGGAATAGTTCTGGGTACACCGTCTAAGATGTATCCGTTCTTGCAGTCGGGCTGAGAAAGTCTTTCCTTCAAAATGCCAATTATGACAGAGTCGGGAACGAGCTTTCCGGCATCCATGAAGCTTTTAGCCTCAAGGCCCACGGGCGTACCGTCTTTAACGGCAGCCCGCAGGATATTGCCTGTGGAAATTGTTGGTATTTCGAGCAGTTTGCTCAGTATTTCTGCCTGAGTACCTTTACCTGCGCCGGGGGCGCCTAAAAGTATTAGCCTCATTTGAAACTCCTTTTATCAGTCAAGGAAACCCTTATAGTTACGCATGAGCATCTGAGCCTCGAGAGCTCTTACGGTCTCAAGCGCAACACCAACAACGATTATGATAGAGGTACCGCCCAGGGAAATACCTGTAAGAGCGGATGCCTTGCTGAAGTGGGCCACAAGGATAGGCACAACAGCGATAATGGAGAGGTAAATTGCTCCGAAGAGGGTGATCTTGTTCAGAACCTTCTTTATAAACTCGCTGGTGGGCTTGCCGGGACGAAAACCCGGGATGTAGCCGCCGTTCTTCTTCAGGTTGTTTGCGATTTCCACGGGGTTGAACTGAATGGTGGAATAGAAATAAGCGAAGAAGATTATCAGCAGGAAGTAGATTATTGCATAGGTAATAGAGGTGGTGTCAAATGCTCTCATAAACCAGTTGTCGTGGCTTGCTCCAGTGAATGCAGCGATAGTTGCAGGCAGAGAAGCAATGGACTGAGCAAAGATTATGGGCATAACACCGGACATATTTACCTTCATAGGCAGATGAGTGCTCTGACCGCCGTACATCTTTCTGCCAACAACACGCTTTGCGTACTGGACAGGGATTCTACGCTCGGCATCGTTCACAAATACGATGAGAACGATAATTGCAAGAGCTCCCAGAATCATAAGCAGGAGGAGCCACCACTGGAGCTGGCCTGCCATGATGTTGCGGATGCTTGTCATAAGACTTACAGGAAGTCTTGAAACAATGCTTGCGAAGAGGATTATGGAGATACCGTTTCCGATACCGAACTCGGTGATCTGCTCACCCAGCCACATGATAAGAGCGGAGCCGGAGGTAAAGGTCAGAATAATGACGATTGCCGCCCAGACGGAGCCCTGAGCTTCGGGGTTAAGAAGACCGTTGTTCTTCATAATCATATAGTAGGCAAAGCCCATGAGAAGGCCGATACCTACGGTAGTGTAACGAGTGATGGAAGCGATTTTCTTCTTGCCTTCCTCGCCCTCTTCCTTGCTCATACGCTCCAGAGCAGGGATAGCGATGCACAGGAGCTGAATGATAATGGATGCGTTAATGTAGGGCTGGATGGACAGAGCGAAGATAGTCGCCTGGGAGAACGCACCACCGGACATTACGTTGTAAAGTCCGAGGACAGTGTTCTGAAGCTGCTGGAAGTAGGACTGCAGAGCAGCTACATTTATATAAGGTACAGGGATGGCGTTGCCGACACGGTAAAGCAGGACAATGAGTAAGGTGAAGAGGATCTTTCTACGGATCTCTTCAATTTTCCATGCGTTCCGTAAAGTTTCGAGCACTTAGACCACCTCTGCCTTTCCGCCTGCCGCTTCGATCTTCTCTTTCGCGGTTGCGGAGAAAGCAGCAGCCTTCACGGTGAATTTCTTGGTGACTTCTCCAGTACCGAGGAACTTCACGCCATATCTGCATTTGGAGAGCAGACCTGCATCAAGCAGAGCCTGAGCATCAATAACAGCGCCGTCCTCAAACTTGTCGAGAACCGCAACATTAAGGCTCTCCAGAGGCTTTGCAAAGATGTTGTTAAAGCCTCTCTTAGGGATACGACGAGCCAGAGGCATCTGGCCGCCTTCAAAACCAATACGTACGCCGCCGCCGGAACGGGCCTTCTGGCCCTTGTGGCCGCGACCAGCAGTTTTACCGTTGCCGGTTGCGTGGCCTCTGCCCTTGCGCTTGTCAACATGGGTGGAGCCGGCTACGGGAGAAAGTTCGTGAATATACATTCTCTTGCCCTCCTTATTCTTCGGTGACCTTAAGCAGGTAGCCGATCTTGGCTATCTTACCACGGGTCTGGGGATTGTCGGGCTGTACGGTCACGTTGCCGATCTTGTGCAGGCCGAGAGAGTTGGCAGTAGCGATGTGCTTTTCGATTCTGCCGTTAAGGCTCTTTTTGAGCTCAATTCTAAGATTTGCCATTATTCGCCCTCCTTAACCCTGAATTTCTTCAGGAGTCTTGCCTCTAACAGCAGCAATCTGAGCTGCGTCACGCAGAGACTTGAGGCCTTCCATGGTAGCAGCAACAACGTTTGCGGGGTTGTTGGTACGCATGCACTTGGTACGAATATCCTTGATACCGGCTGCTTCAACAACAGCACGGACTGCGCCGCCGGCGATAACGCCAGTACCCTGAGGTGCGGGCTTAAGGAGAACACGGCCTGCGCCGAACTCGCCGACAACCTCGTGAGGAATGGTTGTACCGGTGAGGGTGATGGTGCAGATGTTCTTCTTAGCATCCTCAAGACCCTTGCGGATAGCTTCGGAAACTTCGCTTGCCTTACCCATGCCGTAACCGACACGGCCCTTGCCGTCGCCGACTACGCAAAGAGCGGAGAACTTTGCAACACGGCCGCCCTTGACGGTCTTGCTGACACGGTTCAGGGAAACTACCTTCTCAACGAACTCAGCAGGAGCCTCGTCTCTGTTGCGGCGATCTCTTCTGTCGTTTCTGTCATTATTGTATGCCATAATTCGTTTCCCCCTCTCTTAGAACTTCAGGCCGCCCTCACGGGCGCCTTCTGCCAGTGCCATGACACGGCCGTGGTAAATGTAACCGCCACGGTCAAACACGACTTCTTCAATGCCCTTCTGCAGAGCGCGCTCTGCGATGGTAGCACCGATCTTCTTAGCGGCTTCAATGTTACCGCCGTTACCTTCAAAGCCCTTCTCAACGCTGGAAGCGGAAACAAGAGTGTTTCCTGCAACGTCGTCGATGATCTGGGCATAAATGTTGTTTTCACTGCGGAATACGCTGAGACGAGGTCTCTGAGCAGTGCCGGAGATCTTGCTGCGTACTCTCTTATGGCGCTTTATGCGCTGACTTCTGGTATCAGGTCTTTTAATCATTCAGGCACACCTCTCTTTACTTAGCACCGGTCTTGCCTTCTTTGCGGCGGATAACTTCGTAATCATACTTGATACCCTTGCCCTTGTAAGGCTCGGGAGGTCTCTTGCTACGAACTTCAGCTGCAAACTGGCCGACCTTCTGCTTATCGATACCCTTAATGGTGATGTGGTTTGCATCGGGAACTTCGATCTGGATGTCATCATTCTCACTCATAATGATGGGGTGAGAGAATGCAACGTTCAGAACCAGGTTCTTACCTTCCTTGGAAGCACGGTAACCAACACCGTTGATCTCCAGCTTCTTCTCGAAGCCTTCAGTAACACCTACGATCATGTTGTTGATCAGGGTTCTGGTGAGACCGTGGAGAGAACGATTCTCCTTGGTATCGTTAGGACGGGTGACGTGAATAATGTTTTCCTCAATGTTAATGCCAAGCTGAGGTACCATGTCGCGCTCAAGGGTGCCCTTGGGTCCCTTAACGGTGACGTGGTTCTTGCCGCTGACGCTGACTTCAACGCCTGCGGGGATAGTGATGGGTGCTCTTCCTATTCTAGACATTCTGCCGCCTCCTTACCATACAAACGCAAGGACTTCGCCGCCGACGTGCTCTCTGCGAGCCTGTCTGTCGGTCATAACGCCCTTGGAAGTGGAAATGATAGCAATACCGAGGCCCTTCAGGACACGGGGCAGCTCGTCGGCACCGGCGTAAACGCGCAGGCCGGGCTTGGACACACGGCGAAGACCAGAAATAGCCTTCTCTTTGCCGGGAAGGTACTTCAGAGTTACACGGATGATACCCTGGGTACCGTCGTCGATGACCTGGTAGTTTTTGATGTAGCCTTCGTTGAGAAGAATTTCAGCAATGGACTTCTTCATCTTGGAAGCGGGGACATCGACGGTCTCATGCTTTGCGCAGCCGGCGTTGCGGATGCGGGTAAGCATATCTGCGATGGGGTCTGTGATCTGCATGGATTTATCCTCCTATATATAGAGTTACCGCTATGCGGTTCAGGCGGCGAGGTTCCATGCCAATACCTGATTGGCCATGGCCTTTCGCCATCCTTTTTTGCGGCTCTTTTGAGCCTATATTTGCATGTGCGGGGATCGGCCGCACCACAAATCAGAATAACATAAAATCCTTGATTTATCAAGGATTTTTCGTTGGTCATTTCTACCAAAATCTTCGCTTTTTTTGGTGAAATAATGTACCTTTATAGAGAGCCATTCCCCGCTGTTAAAATAACAGCAGGGAAGGTTTTGGCTGTCTTAGAAGCTGGCCTTGCGAACTCCGGGGATCTGACCCTTGTAGGCCAGCTCTCTGAAGCAAATACGGCAGACGCCGTAGTTACGAAGGTAAGCGTGGGGACGGCCGCATATCTTGCAGCGGTTGTACTGACGAGTAGAGAACTTGGCAGGAGCCTGCTGCTTTAAAATCATTGATTTCTTTGCCATTTGTACTCCTCCTTAGTTGTAGAAGGGAGCGCCCATAAGTCTGAGGAGCTCTCTTGCTTCTTCATCGGTGTTAGCGGTGGTGGTGATAGCAATGTTCATACCACGAAGCTTCTCGATCTTATCGTACTCGATTTCAGGGAAGATGATCTGCTCTTTAAGACCAAGGCTGTAGTTGCCACGGCCGTCGAAAGCATCGGGAGAAATACCACGGAAGTCACGAACACGGGGCAGAGCCACGTTGAACAGTCTATCCAGGAACTCCCACATTCTGTCCTGACGAAGAGTGACCTTAACGCCGACTTTCATACCCTCACGGAGCTTGAAGTTAGCGACGGACTTTTTAGCTGCGGTTCCAACGGCGTGCTGACCGGTTATAGCGGAAATTTCCTTTATAACGGAGTCGAGAGCCTTTGCGTTATCCTTGCAGTCACCGCAACCGACAGATACAACGATCTTGTCGATTTTGGGGATCTGCATGGTGGACTTGTACTGGAATTTCTCCATAAGAGCAGGAGCAACTTCCTTAACGTACTTTTCTTTCATTCTGGTCATAGTAAGTTATCTCCTTTCTCTTATTTGACAACGATCTCTGCGCCGCACTTCTTGCAGACGCGGACATTCTTGCCATCAACCAGCTTGTGAGCTACACGGGTAGCCTTGCCGCACTTGGGGCAAACAAGCTGAACTTTGGATGCGTAGATGGGGGTCTCAACCTTGATAATGCCGCCCTCTTTGCCCTGGCCCATAGGCTTCTGGTGCTTGGTAGCGACGTTAACACCCTCAACAACAACCTTGTTGTTCTTGGGGTCGGCAATGAGAACCTTGCCCTCTTTGCCCTTATCCTTACCGGAAAGGACTACAACTTTATCGTCTTTTCTAATGTTCATTCTCTTTGCCCTCCATTAAATCACTTCGGGAGCAAGGGACAGGATCTTCATGTATTCCTTGTCACGGAGCTCACGGGCGACGGGTCCAAAGATACGAGTTCCGCGGGGGTTCTTATCACCGGAGTTGATAAGAACAGCAGCGTTCTCGTCGAAACGGACGTAAGTGCCATCTGCACGGCGGACGGGCTTGACGGTACGGACAATAACGGCCTTAACGACCTCGCCCTTCTTAACAGAACCGCCGGGAGCAGCCTTGCGAACGGAACAAACTATAACGTCACCAATGCTTGCATACTTGCGCTTGGTACCACCAAGAACACGGATGCACTTGAGTTCTTTGGCGCCGGTGTTGTCGGCGACCTTCAGATAAGATTCCTGCTGTATCATTTAGGCGCCTCCTTACTTAGCCTTCTCTACGATTTCAACCACGCGCCATCTCTTGTCCTTGGACAGGGGGCGGGTCTCCATCACACGGACGATATCACCCTCACGGCACTCGTTGAGTTCATCGTGTGCCTTCAGACGGTAAGTCCGGCCTATGATCTTCTTGTACTTCTTGTGCGCTACACGGTCCTCAACAATGACGACCACGGTCTTATCCATTTTGTTGGAAACGACCTTACCAACGCGGGTCTTACGGGAAGTAGTTCTTTCTTCAACCATTATTCCTTACCTCCTCAATTCTGCTTCTCGCGCAGTACGGTCTTGACGCGAGCGATATCACGGCGCATGGCAGAGATCTTGGTGGGGTTGTCAAGATGATTGGTGGCATGCTGCATACGGAGCATGAAGAGATCCTTTTTCATCTCAACCAGCTTGGTCTCCAGCTCGGAGACGGACATGTTGCGTATTTCGTTTGCCTTCATCTTATTCACCACCGTTCTCAGACTCGGAGCCCTTCTTGACTATCTTAGTCTTGATGGGCAGTTTGTGGCTGGCAAGGCGGAGAGCCTCACGGGCGACCTCTTCGGAAACGCCTGCGATCTCAAACATCACTCTGCCGGGCTTAACGACAGCAACCCAATACTCAGGAGAGCCTTTACCGGAACCCATACGGGTCTCAGCAGGCTTTGCGGTAACGGGCTTGTCGGGGAAAATCTTTATCCATACCTGACCGCCACGCTTGGTGTAGCGGGTCATGGCGATACGAGCAGCCTCTATCTGGTTGGAGGTAATCCAGCCGGGCTCAGTAGCCTGAAGGCCGAACTCACCGTAAGAGATAGTGTTGCCACGGGTAGCTTTACCCTTCATGCGGCCACGCTGTACTCTGCGGTATTTAACTCTTTTAGGCATTAACATTAGTTGTTGCCTCCTTCCTTAGCGGGAGCTGCGGGGCGGGAGTTGCGAGAGCCCTGATTCTGAGGTCTCTGGCCATAGCCGCCGTTGTTGCGGTTGTTGTAACCACCCTGTCTGCGGTCATCTCTGCGCTCACCGTTGTTATTGCGGTGGTCACGGTTGAAGCCGCCTCTGCGATCGTCTCTTCTGCGGTCACGACGTCTGTCGTTGGGCTTGGAGAGATCCATGGTACGGGGAGTGGTTCTCAGGGTCTGGGAAAGGACTTCGCCTTTGTAGATCCAAACCTTAACACCTATGCGACCGTAAGTGGTGTCGGCCTCGGCAAAGCCGTAGTCGATGTCAGCACGAATGGTCTGAAGGGGAATAGTTCCCTCGTGGAAGCACTCGGAACGAGCGATTTCAGCGCCGCCCAGACGACCGCTGCACATAACTTTGATGCCTCTGGCGCCCATTCTCATGGCACGACCCATAGCATTCTTCATTGCACGGCGGAAACCGATACGCTTCTCCAGCTGCTGAGCAATGTTCTCTGCAACCAGCTGAGCGTTGGTGTCGGGGGTACGAACTTCAACGATGGAGATTGCAACGGGCTTACCCAGCATTTTCTCCACTTCCTTGCGGATACGCTCTATCTCAGCGCCGCCCTTACCGATGACAACACCGGGTCTGGAGCAGTGGATATAGATACGAACCTTGGCGGAATCACGCTCTATCTCAATGGTGGGAACACCGGCGGAATAGAGGGTCTTTTTGAGGTACTGGCGGATCTTGTAGTCCTCGACTATCAGATCACCGACCTTATCTTCTCTGGCGTACCATCTGGACTCCCAGTCTTTGATGACGCCTACACGTAAACCGTGAGGATTAACTTTCTGTCCCATAATTCTGCCTCCTTCCCTTATTCTTTCTCAGCCACTTCAACAATGATGTGGCTGGTACGCTTGTTTATACGGTACATACGTCCCTGAGCTCTGGGCATGCCTCTCTTGAGGATGGGGCCGCCGGTGCAGTAAGACTTGCTTACGTACAGCTTCTCAGGATCCATTTCAAAGTTATTCTCGGCGTTAGCCATGGCGCTCTTGAGCACCTTGATGACCACTTCGCAGCCCATTTTGGGGGTGTGCTCAAGAAGAGCAACTGCGTAATCGGCCTTCTGGCCACGGATCATCTTGCAGATAAGTTCAGCCTTGCGGGGAGAAATACGGGCGTATCTGTGCTCCGCACGGGCTATTTTCTTTTCGTCCATTCTCTCTCCTCCTTACTTACCGGTCTTGCTGCCGGCATGACCACGGAAGTTACGGGTGGGGGCAAACTCGCCCAGCTTGTGTCCGACCATATCCTCAGTGACATACACGGGAACGTGACGGCGACCGTCATGGACAGCGATGGTGTGTCCTACAAAGGACGGGAAAATAGTAGAGGAACGGGACCAAGTCTTAATGACCTGCTTTTTACCGTTCTGGTTCATCTCGTCAACTCTCTTTAAAAGTTCGGGAGCGGCGAAGGGACCTTTTTTAACACTTCTGCTCATTAACTTTTCCCTCCTTACTTTTCATTGCGGCGCTTGACTATGAACTTATCGCTGGCGTTCTTAGTCTTGCGGGTCTTATAACCGAGAGCAGGCTTACCCCAAGGAGTGACAGGGCCGGGTCTACCGACAGGGCACTTACCTTCACCACCACCATGGGGGTGGTCATTGGGGTTCATGACAGAACCACGGACGGTAGGACGAACGCCCATGTGGCGTTTACGACCGGCCTTACCGATGTGGATGTTGGCGTGGTCGATGTTACCGACCTGGCCGATGGTAGCAAAGCACTCAAGTCTGACCTTGCGGAACTCGCCGGAGGGGAGTCTCAGGGTTGCCATGCCGTTCTCTTTAGCCATCAGCTGAGCCTCAACGCCAGCGGAACGAACAAGCTGTGCGCCCTTGCCGGGGTAAAGCTCGATGTTGTGGATAAGAGTACCGACAGGAATGTTTGCCAGAGGCAGAGCATTGCCGGGCTTAATGTCAGCGGTGGTGGAGGAGATGATAACATCTCCGGCCTTCAGGCCGACAGGAGCGAGGATGTAACGGCGCTCGCCGTCTTCGTACTCGCAGAGAGCGATGAAAGCGCTGCGGTTAGGGTCGTACTCCAGGCGGAGAACGGTAGCGCTCATATCCATCTTATTACGCTTGAAGTCGATTATACGATACTTCTGGCGGTTACCGCCGCCCTGGTGGCGGACGGTGATACGACCGTAGCTGTTACGGCCGGAGTTCTTCTTCTGAACCTCAGTCAGGCTTCTCTCAGGTCTGACGTGTTTCTCAACGCCGTCGAAGCCGGAGACAGTCATCTGTCTTCTGGAGGGAGTAGTAGGTCTGTAAGTTTTAATCATTCTTTATTCCTCCCTTAAGCCATGCCTTCGAAAAGCTCGATGTCCTTGGAATCAGCGCTGAGTTTAACAACAGCCTTTTTCCAGGAAGCGGTCTTGCCCATGGGGTAAGCGCCGGTGCGCTTCTGTTTGGGATGGACGTTCTCGGTGGTAACTTTGATAACGGTGACGCCGAAGATTTCCTCAACGGCTTTCTTTATCTCGATCTTGTTAGCGTCCTTTGCGACCTCGAAGGCGTACTTCTTAATGTCCAGGTCTTCCATGGACTGCTCGGTGATGATAGGTCTAATAACGATATCGTATGCGGTCTTCATCAGGCGAACACCTCCTCAATCTTAGCAAGTGCAGCCTTGGAGACTACCATCTTGCCGCTGGTGAGTATCATGTAGGGGCTGAGAATGGTGGCTGTGGTGGTGGAAACGCCCTCGATGTTGCGAGCGGACTTAACAACCTTCTCTTCCACGTTCTCGGTAACTACAAGAGCCTTGCCCTCGATGCCCAGGTTCTTGAGGAATCCGGCGAAGGACTTGGTCTTAATCTCATCGACATGCAGATCGTCGATGACGTAGATCTCATTGTCTGCTGCCTTTACGGACAGAGCGGACTTGAGAGCGATGCGCTTAACCTTCTTGTTGAGGGTGTAGCTGTAATCTCTGGGTTTGGGAGCGAAAGCTACGCCGCCGTGGTACCATACAGGAGATCCTGCGTAACCAGCACGTGCGCGGCCGGTGCCCTTCTGACGCCAGGGCTTTCTGGTGGTGTAAGAAACCTCACCTTTAGTAAGAGCGCTCTGTGTACCCTGACGGCAGTTAGCAAGGTGATTCTTGACGCTGTCGTGCAGGACGCTCTTGTTCGGCTCGATGCCGAATATGGCCTCGGAGAGCTCGATCTCACCGATCTTCTCGCCTGCCATGTTGAATAAGTTAGCTTTAGGCATTTATGCTGCTCTCCTTTCTTTACTTCTTGCGGGAAGCCTTCTGGGGGTTTGCACGACCGGAAGCCTTCTGGGGGTTGAGGCTGACAGCTGCGGCTGCGCCCTTCTTGATGGGCTGAGTCTTGACTGCATCCTTGATGTAAACAATGCTGCCCTTGGGGCCGGGGACGGCGCCGCGGATAGCTATCATGTTGAGCTCAGCGTCAACCTTAACGATGTCAAGGTTCTGAACAGTGACCTGCTCTGCGCCCATGTGACCTGCCTGCTTCTTACCGGGAAGAATACGTCCGGGGGAAGCGGAGGAGCCCATGGAACCTGCATGTCTGTGAACAGGACCACCACCGTGGGTCATAGGAGTACGGCCCTGACCGTAACGCTTTACGGTACCGGCGTAGCCTTTACCCTTGCTAGTGCCGGTGATGTCGACCTTATCGCCTTCTGCGAAGACGTCAGCCTTAACAACATCGCCAACATTCAGGGTGCTGTTCTCAATGCGGAACTCTTTGAGGTGCTTCATCATGCCTACGCCGGCCTTTTTCAGGTGGCCCAGCTCAGGCTGAGTGAGTTTTTTCTCGGTTACTTCCTGGTAACCGAACTGGACGGCTTCATAGCCTTCCTTTTCGGTAGTCATCTTCTGAACGACTACGCAGGGGCCGGCTTCAATAACGGTCACGGGAATGACCTTACCAGCCTCGTCGAAGATCTGCGTCATGCCGACCTTCTTGCCGATGATGGCTTTCTTCATTATATATCCTCCTAATGGTTATTGGTTGCGTCGCATAAGCCATTGCTCAGAGGCTCGCAACTTAACCCGCCCGTATTCGCAAGTTACGGACTGTGGGTTGTTGAATTTGTGGGTTGCTGGGATAAACGGGTTAAAAGGCTTTGGGATTAGAGCTTGATCTCGATCTCAACGCCTGCGGGGACTTCAGCATTCATAAGAGCCTCAACGGTCTTCTGAGTGGGAGCCATAATGTCGATAAGGCGCTTGTGAGTGCGGCGCTCGAACTGCTCACGGCTGTCCTTGTTAACGTGGACAGAACGAAGGATAGTGACTATCTCGGTCTTGGTGGGCAGAGGGATGGGGCCGGAAACCTTAGCGTCGGTACGCTTTGCAGCCTCGACGATGATCTCGGCAGCCTTGTCGATGAGCTGGTGATCGTAAGCCTTAAGGCGGATACGGATCATGTTCTTGTTAGTGCTTGCCATGTGGTGTTCTCCTTTTCGTACGTTTTTTCTTTTTGCGGCTTGTGCCGCCAAATACTATGCGTACGGATGAAATTTTCCTATACACACAACCGTGCGTATCAGGCCGTGTCCGAAAAACAAACCGGCCAAACAGCCGGTCCGACTCCGTCCGCGCGATATACGCGTGTATCGGAATAATTTCAGCCGCCCGATTTCGCACCGAAACTCCGGTGCCGGACATACTCCACGGAAGTTACCTCAGTTTTCTGAGCAATCTCCCGCTTCTTCGCATAATACACCTGTACTCTCGCACACGTGCCTACATAATATATCAATAAATCGCTCGCTTGTCAAGGATTTTTTCGCTTATTCTTACAAAGTTTTTTACCTTTTTTTGTGTGGAATTGCCAAACTTGATTTTGCTGTTTCCGCATGTTAAAATTAAGGAAAAAATCGGCTCGAAAAAGTGCTTTTTCGGGCAGGGAGGCAAGAATTTATGGCGCTTAAAAGCGAAAGCGGGAAAAAAGCTTTTTCCGTCTTTCTACTTATTTTATTTATAATAATGTTCGGGTTCAATCTTCTGACCCCTATGCTGGCGGACGACTTCTCCTATTCCTTCAGTTTTGAAACCGACACACGCATTGAGCATGTGGGCGAAATTTTCCCCTCAATGGCTGCTCACCGCCATATGCTAAACGGCAGAGTTATTCCACACAGCTTTGTACAGCTGTTTTTAATGATGCCGAAGATAGTTTTTGATGTATTCAACGCCCTTAACGCAGTTCTTCTGGCTGTTCTGGTGAGTTTCCTTTTCCGTGGCAATTACAAAAGGTGTTCCCTGATGTGTCTGTGCGGAGCATTTATGCTGTGGAATTTCACTCCTGCTTTCGGGCAGAATTTTTTCTGGCTTGACGGCGCTGTGAATTACAGCTGGGGAATCAGCGTTCTTTTGATTTTCCTGCTGCCCTTTATTCGGGACTATCTGGGAAGAGAAAAGCCTGTCTCCCCTGTTTTAACAGTTTTGTCAGTGCTCTTTGCTTTTGTTGCAGGCTCATGGTCGGAGAACGGCTCCATCGCCGCCATCTTTGCAGCACTGTGCCTGAGCATATTATTATATAGAAGAGAAAAGAAGATTGCACTTCCCCGCCTTTTGTCTCTGCTCTTTGCCATTGCAGGCTTTGTCTTTTTAATGACCGCTCCTGCTACCGCCGGAAGAGCCGGTGAAATGAATTTCTCCGCTCTGGCTGCAAGCTTAAAAAATATAGTGACTGCAAGCCAGGAAGTGCTTCTCCTACCTTATATAATATACGCACTATCCTTTTTCATGGCGTTCCCCTCCAAGGATAGCAAAAGACTGGCTCTTTCCGTGATTTTCTTTGTTGCCGGTCTGGGTTCTCTCTGTTCCTTTATTTTCGCAAATTACTTTACTCCTCGGCATTTCTGCGTGACCCTTGTTTTCACGGTTATTGCCTGCCTTATAAACTTTGACCTTATTATGGAGTCAGGAAACAAAAGACTTGTACAGGGCTTCACCATTGTATGCGCTGTGGTCTTTGCCTTTAACTTCGTTTTAGGTGCTTTGGATAATCTGGTCATATTCGGAAAATCCGTTCAGCGTGAGAGGCTTATTTCCGATGCCCTCAGCCGTGGAGAAAAAACCGTCTGCGTTGAAGCATATCAGCCCTCCACACCGTACAGTGCCGCCTATGGTCTTGACGATTTATACCCCGACCCCCAGAGCGACACATGGCCCAACATAAGCATTGCCATGTACTACGGTCTTGATTCCATCGAGGGTTATTACCCGTAATTTAACAGCATAAAAAAATGAGCGCTTAATGCGCTCATTTTTTTAGCTTTTCAAGCTTTTCCGCCATCTCATCCGCTTTTAAAAGCAGTTCCCTGCTCTCTTTTAAAAGCAGCTCCCCCGCCTCCGTAAGACCCAAAATTTTGTTTCCTCTATTAAAAAGCCTCAGGGAAAGTTCATTTTCCAGTGCAGTTACGGTGCGGGACGTTGTGGAATGGCTTATGTACAGTTTTTTAGCGGCCTTGGTAAAGCTTCCGCTCTCCGCAACAGCCACAAATATTCTGAGCTGCTCCAGCTCCATTTCTCAGTAGTTAAAGGTATGCGGCAGAAGCTCAGAAAGCTTGTAGCTCACATATCTGTCACCGGCTTTGGCGCAAAGCACCTCCATGTCAGGAGAAAACTCCGCCAGAAACTGGCGGCAGGCACCGCAGGGGGTACACCAGTTTTCGCTGTCGGCATAGATGGCTATGCGGCGGAAGCTACGCTTTCCCTCGCTTACAGCCTTGCAGCAGGCAGTGCGCTCGGCACATATGGTGCTGCCCAGAGCTGCATTTTCCACATTGCATCCGGTAAAGACAGTGCCGTCCTCACACTCGATTGCCGCACCCACAGAAAAGCGGGAATATGGCACATAAGCGTTAAAAGAGGCCTCTTTAGCCATAGACATAAGTTCTCTGTCAGTCATTTTTTCCTCCCCATTAAATCGAATTTAAAAATTAAATTATCAGTCAAGCATTATTTCCCAATTCTGGAAATTATAGAGGGGATTACCCGCATTAGGATCAATGCCCTTTATAGCACCACGGTGGCTTATAAGCTGATGCTTTTCAAAGCCTATGGTTATAAGTGATCCTGTGCTGCGGCATATATAGTCGCAGAGTTTATAGTAAGCATCTGCTCTGAACATATCTCCGGCAGCCAGATACTCATTTATAAGCTGGACAAAGCTGGGGTCATTGGAACCGGTGAAATTGATATTGGTGGTAATAAGCGGCTCGCCCTTTTTCTTAGGTTCCGGACGAGGCTGAAGAAGCTCGGTAAGGTCGAAGTTATTGCGGAGCTTCACTTCTCCGTAGTACATATCAAACTCACCCTTTTCCAGAGCCTCCTGATATTTTTCCCAAGTCAGCTCTTTGACGTTAACCTTTATGCCGATAGATTCCATATCTTTGGCAAAACGGTTAACAACTCCGCCCTTTGCAGAGCTGCCGGAGCAGACAAGGAAGTCAATCTCCACGTCTTTTCCGTTTCCGGAGAGAAGCTCCAGATAGCCGTCATCATCATAGTCTCTGTAACCCATGTTTTCCAGTATGGTCTTGCACTTATCCAGGTCGTACTGCATTTCGTTATTCAGTGCATCGGGATAAATGTCGCAGGTGGGGTACATGGGGATAGCACTTGCAACGCCGTTCTGGTGCAGAAGCTCCACGAAATAGGCTCTGTCGAATGCGTACTGCATAGCCACTCTGAAAGTGTTCATAGAACCCAGAGGTTTTTTTTCGTTAAATGCCACATAGTGCATATTGGTGGTGGCATATTTATGCACCTCGTTTGTAGATGCAAAGCCAAGGCTTGTGTAGCTTGAGGGGTCGTTAATAACAAGGTCTATAAGAGAGTCCTCGTAGGCGATAATTTTCTTATCGGCCTCGGGGTATTCCTTTAGATATATGGTATCTACGGGAAGTTTTTCATAGCCGGGATAGTATTCACTGGCTTTCAGCTCACTTAAAGTTGCCTTTGTAGAGATCTTTTCCTCCCCGTTATCTCCCTTAGTTACCACTTCCTCGCGGACATAGGTGTAAGGGCCGCTGCCCATAGGCGGCTTATCGTTAAATGTGCCGGCTTTCATAACAGGCAGATTCATAAGCTTGTAGAACTGAGTATCCGGAATACCAAGGCTTACAATAAGCTGATTCTCGGTATAGCTTATACCCTGCACACTGGAAAAACGGCCTCTGTAACGGTCGCAGTTAATGGCACGGTTCATGGTGTAGCTCAGGTCTTTTCCGGTAACGGGAGAACCGTCATGGAAGTAGTGTCCCTCTTCTACACCAAAAGTCCATGTTTTACCGTCCTCAGATACCTTTCTGGTGGTAATAATACCGTTGTTGTCATCGGGCAGGTTCTCGATAACATTAAAGTTATTGTCCAGCTCCAACATATTTTCATAAACCAGAGAACATACAAGCTGATTTGAGTGGTCGGTTGCGATAAGGGGGTTAAGGCTGTATTTTTTGTTTATGTTCAGGGAGAACACATTGTCCGCCGCCTTTGCACGGACTACATCACGGCCACCACTGGACTCGGGAATCTGATTCATAGGGTCTTTTTTCTTCATGCTGTCACAGGCACTGAGAGTAACGAGCATAGTAAGTACCATAGTGAGAGCTGTGAATTTTTTCAGAAATTTTTTCATAGTTATCACCTTAGAGTAATAAATGCGGCCTGACTGCCCCTTAAACCTTTGGTATAGCGGTGAGACCAGTATTTATCGTGGCAGCACATGGTGCATTCATCTGAGACGTCGATATTTTCATCCTTTAAGCCCAGAGATACAAGTCTCCGGCGGTTTGCCTCTCTCAGGTCTACCAGAGTTTTGCCGTCCTCTCTTTTGTGGAAAATGCCCTCCGTGTCACCTTTCAGATACTCGCTCACGGCCTGAGGTACATCATCGTCAGTCTCAAAGCAGCAGTAACCAATGGCAGGGCCGATAGCGGCGTGGATTTTCTCAGTCTCTGCGCCTAAAACCACCATTTTCTCAACAGCGTTTTTGAGAATATCCCCCACGGAGCTGCGCCAGCCGCAGTGAATTGCACCTACGGCTTTATTGTCCTCGTCCCAGAGCAGCACCGGCACACAGTCGGCGGTAAAGCAGAAGATGGGAAGATTTTTTTCTCCCGTCACAATGCCGTCCGCCTCGTAGGGGACTTTGGACATACACACATGCTTATCCTCTGAGGAAACTATTCTGACTTCGTTTTTATGCACCTGATTTGTGACAACGCAATCGTCAATCCCCGCTCCTGCAAGCTCGGCTGCACGGCGGTAGTTTTCTCTCACTCTCTCCGGCTCATCTCCACGGTTTGAACCCAGATTCAAGCTTGCAAAGGGGCCTTCGCTCACTCCGCCGTGGCGGGTGAGGAAGCCGTGGTGCGCCCCGATTTTTTCAGAGCGCATGTATATTATTTCGTTGTATTTTTCTTCGATAAATGCCATATTTACCTCTGCGATTTTAATTATTTTTCAAATCTTCCGCAGCATTCCTTGTATTTAAGTCTTCTGCTGCCGTCTTCCTTCATCTTTCCACATGGGCAGGGATCGTTGCGGCCGGGCTTTTTGGCTTTTTTGACAGGCTGTCTCTTAACGCCCTCGACGCCCTCATTTGCGGAAGCATTGCGGGCAACAGCCTTTCTCTCAATGGGGTTTTCCCGTCTGACCTGAACGGTGAACACACGCCGCACAGTCTCTTCCCTGATGCCCTGAACCATGGCCTCGAACATATCGAAGCCCTCCTGCTTATAAGCATCAATGGGCTTTACAGCACCGTAGCCACGGAGGCCTATGCCACGCTTCAGCTCTGCCATGCTGTCAATATGATCCATCCAGTATTCATCTACCACTCGGAGCATAACAACCCGCTCAATCTCTCGCATGAGAGGTGAGCCGAAGATCTCCTCACGCTTCTCGTAGGCATCCTTCGCCATTGCCAGAACAGCACTGCTTACGCTCTCGCTGTCTGCCTTTTTGCCCAGAGACTCAATGCTTACAGCGCCCTTGGGCAAAAACAGAGCATTAAAGGGCTGCAGAACCTTGTCCAGTTCCTCCTGAGTTTTAACAGGCATACCGCCCATACCGTCGGAAACGGTGGTGGAGACAAACTGCTTTATCATGCCCATTATCTGTTCTTTCAGATCCTCGCCGTCGAGAACTTTCTTTCTCTCGCCGTAGATGATTTCACGCTGTTTGTTCATAACATCGTCGTATTCAAGTACGGATTTTCTGGTCTGGAAGTTTCTGCTTTCGACGGTTTTCTGAGCCTGCTCGATAGCACCGGAGAGCATCTTTGCGTCAAGGGGCTGATCCTCTTCCAGCTTCATGGTGTCCATAAGGTTCATAACTCGCTCAGAGCCGAAGAGACGCATAATATCGTCTGTCATAGCAAGGTAGAAGCGGCTCTCACCCGGATCTCCCTGACGACCGGAACGGCCTCGGAGCTGGTTGTCTATACGTCTGGACTCGTGGCGCTCAGTACCCAGAATGAACAAGCCGCCGGCCTCTCTGACCTTTCGGGCTTCCTCCTCGATAGAGGATTTAAACTCAGCCAGTTTATCCTCGTACAGTTTTCTGGCGGCGATTATATCCTCGTTGTCGGTGTCGGCGTGTCCGGTAGCCTCAACTATTACGGTATCATCATAGCCTGCCTTGCGCAGTTCCTTTTTTGCCAAAAATTCGGCGTTGCCTCCCAGCATAATATCGGTTCCTCGGCCGGCCATATTGGTTGCTATTGTAACAGCACCGAATTTACCTGCCTGGGCAACAATATCTGCTTCTTTCTCGTGGTACTTAGCATTCAAAACAGTGTGGGGGATACCCTTTTTCTTCAAAAGGGCTGAAAGCTCCTCACTCTTTTCGATGGAAACAGTACCGACAAGAACAGGCTGTCCCTTTTCGTGGCACTTGGCTACCTGCTCAATTATTGCTCTGTTCTTCCCGCTTTCGTTTTTGAAGACCATGTCGGGATGGTCTATACGGATAACCGGCTTATTGGTGGGTATCTCCACAATGTCCAGCTTGTATATTGTTCCGAACTCCTCCGCCTCGGTAACGGCAGTACCTGTCATACCGGAGAGCTTGGGGTAGAGTCTGAAATAGTTCTGGAAAGTGATGGTAGCGAGAGTTTTGTTCTCTTTCTGCACATCAACATGTTCCTTGGCCTCAATAGCCTGATGCAGACCCTCGGAGTAACGTCTGCCCTGCATAAGGCGGCCTGTAAATTCATCGACTATGATAATTTCGCCGTCCTTGACGATATAGTCAATGTCTTTCTTCATAACGCCGTGAGCACGGAGAGCCTGATTGATATGGTGGCTCAGAGTGGCGTTTTCAATGTCAGCCAGATTTTCAAGGCCGAAAGCCCGCTCTGCACGAGCAATACCACGGGCTGTAAGGGTGGCAGTCTTTGCCTTTTCGTCAACAACATAGTCTGCGTCTATATCGTCGTCTTCCTCTTCCTTTTCGTCAACACTGGCGTAAACTGCCATTTTCAGTCTGCTGACAAAGTCATCTGCCTGACGGTAAAGGTCGGTGCTCTCGTCGCCCTGACCGGAAATGATAAGAGGAGTTCTGGCCTCATCAATGAGTATGGAGTCCACCTCATCCACGATTGCAAAGGAGTGGCCTCTCTGCACCATCTGGTCTTTGTAAAGAGCCATATTGTCACGGAGATAGTCAAAGCCCATCTCGTTGTTGGTGCCGTAGGTAATATCGCAGTTATAAGCGGCTCTGCGCTCCTCCTGATTCAGGTCGTGGACAATAAGACCCACGGAAAGCCCCAGGAAGCGGTGAACCTTACCCATCCACTCGCTGTCACGGCGGGCGAGATAGTCGTTAACGGTGACAATGTGAACGCCCTCGCCTGTAAGAGCATTCAGGTATGCAGGCAGGACAGCCACAAGGGTTTTACCTTCACCGGTTTTCATCTCAGCAATACGTCCCTGATGAAGAACAATACCGCCTATGAGCTGAACTCTAAAGGGCTTCATGCCCAGAACACGCCATGCGGCCTCTCTTGCAACTGCAAAAGCCTCAGGCAGAATATCGTCCGGAGTTTCGCCCTGATCGAGACGAGCCTTGAACTCGTCGGTTTTTCCACGAAGCTCATCGTCACTGAGTTTCTGCATGGTGGGTTCCAGTTTTTCGATTTTATCTGCTATTGGATATATTTTTTTAAGTTCTCTGTCGGAATAGCTTCCGAAAAGTTTATTAAAAAGTCCCATTTTGTAAACGCCTTTCAAGGAATTAAAAGTAATATTTATAGTTTTACAAGGCTAATTATAGCACAAAGCTTTACGGAAAAAAAGCAAAAAAATGATACACCGAATAAAATGCCGGTAAAAAGCAAATTTTACACTGATTTCTCCTTGTTAGACGGCGGTTTCTATGCTAAAATACTGATTTGGAAAAATTAAAGAGAGCATGGGGATATAGATTATGACAAAACTTGGATTCGATAACGAAAAGTATTTGAAACTCCAGTCTCAGAAAATAAAAGACCGTCTGTCCTACTTTGGCGGCAAGCTGTATTTGGAATTTGGCGGCAAGCTCTTTGACGATTTTCACGCCTCAAGAGTTCTGCCCGGTTTTAAGCCCGACAGCAAAGTCAGCATGCTGCTTGAAATTAAGGACGTGGCGGAAATAGTCATCTGCATATCTGCCGATGACATTGAGCGGAGTAAACGCCGGGGCGATCTGGGTATTACTTATGACGAGGATACCCTGAGACTGATCGACGCTTTCCGGGGTCGTGGGCTGTATATCGGCAGTGTGGTGCTTACCCACTACCGTGGACAGGCCGTTGCAGATCAGTTTATTAAGAGACTTGAAATGTTGGGAATTAAGACCTACAAGCATTATATAATTCCCGACTATCCTTCAAACATTCCCCTTATCGTTTCTGACGAGGGCTTCGGCAAAAACGATTATATTGAGACTGAAAGAAGTGTTGTGGTTGTTACCGCTCCCGGTCCCGGCAGCGGCAAAATGGCAACCTGTCTCAGCCAGCTCTACCATGAGCACAAGCGTGGTATTCGTGCAGGCTATGCAAAGTTTGAGACTTTCCCCATATGGAATCTCTCCTTAAAGCACCCTCTGAACCTTGCCTACGAAGCCGCCACCGCCGATCTGGACGACGTGAACATGATAGACCCCTTCCATCTGGAGGCTTACGGAGAGACTGCCGTAAACTACAACAGAGACGTAGAAATCTTCCCCGTGCTTGACGCTATGTTTAAGCATATATACGGCGAAAGCCCTTACAAAAGCCCCACAGATATGGGCGTTAACATGATAGCAAGCTGCATTACCGATGATGACGCCTGCAGAGAGGCATCAAAGCAGGAGATTATCCGCCGCTACTATGCCGCTCAGTGCTCCGTCCGTCAGGGTCTTTCCGACCCCTGCGAGGTTCGGAAAATTGAGCTTATTATGAATTCTCTGGGAATAGGCGCCACTGACAGACCGGTAGTTGCCGCATCTCTCCAGAGAGCTGAGGAGACAGGCGCTCCCGCTGTGGCTATTGAACTGCCTGACGGTAAAATAGTCACCGGCAAGACCTCCTCCCTTTTGGGATCTGCCGCTGCCTGCCTTTTGAATGCTTTGAAGGAGCTTGCGCATATCGACAAGGATATGCTCCTCATCACCCCCAACATCATAGAGCCTATACAGCACCTGAAGGTGGAGCATCTGGGCAATCATAACCCCAGACTTCACACCGACGAGCTGCTTATCGCTCTTTCAATCTGCGCTGTCACAAACCCCATAGCAGGCTACGCAATCGACCAGCTTGGAAAGCTTCGTGGCTGCGAGGCACACTCCACGGTTATTTTAAGCCATGTGGATTCTGACCTGTTTAAGAAAATCGGTGTAAATATGTCTACCGAGCCTAAATATCAGGCAAAGAAACTTTTCCACCGCTGAAAAGTAAAATAAAATGCCCTCCGTTACCAAGAGTTTGCGCTCAGGTTTCGGAGGGCTTTTTTCGCTTACCAACAAGCTGTTGAAAACTTTGTGGGAAAGTTGTTAACTTGTGGGAAAGCTCATTTTCTCTTTTTTCTCTTATCCTTCTTAGAGAGATATATGAGTTATTATTTGTTTTTGTAGTTGTTCTTGTCTTTGTACTTGTCCTTGTCCTTATCCTTGTACTTGTCTTTGTCCTTGTCCTTGTATATAGTCAAGCCCCGTTAAGCACCGCCAAGCCCCGCTTAGCCTTGCCAAGGGCAGCCAAAACTATTCTCTCAGACTTCCGGGACTTACACCGAAGCTCTCCTTAAAAGCTCTGTGAAAGGCGGAATAATCGGAAAATCCGCTTTCCGCTGCCGCCCTTGCGGCACTCATGCCCTCTCTTATAAGCCTTGCGGCGTAAAGAAGCCGCTTTTGCCGCACATATGCGTGGACGGTGCTTCCTGTCTGAGCCTTAAAAAGCCGCATAAAGTGGTACTTGCTCAGATAGACCTGTTCCGCCAGAGTCTCCACACTCAGCTCGCTGTTGAGGTTTTCATTTATATAAGAAAGTGCCTCCTGAATTTTCGGGTCGTAGCCTGTTTCTGCCCCCTCGCTGACGGCGGCACTCATGCGGCCTATTAAAATAAGCATCTGCATAATAAGAGTGTCACGCATAGCGTCTGCCCCGTAGCCGGTGTCATTTTCCGCTCTCTCGTAGGCTTTCAGTAAAACGGAGAGAGCTTTTTTCTGTTCTTTTTCAGGCATGAGCAGTTCGTTTCCCGATTTATCCGCCATCTCAAAGCATTCACCCAGTCTTGCGTCCGGCAGAACACGGTCGAAAAATTTTCGGTCAAGATAGATAATAATTCTCTCGTAAGGTTCTTTTTTGTCAATTATCGCCTTATGAATAGTATGGTGCTTTACAAGCAGTACGGTCCAGGGCTGAAGAGCATAGCTGTGGCTCTCAACCACATAGTCTACACTGCCTGAGAGGAGGATAACTATTTTGTCAAATTCATGGAAGTGAAAATCCCGCTCCTGTCCCGCTGTATCCTTGAGATGAAAATAGTGGTAATTCTCATTTAGATAGCCTTCACGGCTGAATTTTTCATTTTTTCCCAAATTCTTCACCCGCCTTTGCGTTAGTTTCAGTATATCGCAGTATTTGCAATGTTTCAAGCACATTAGGCAATTCACATTGTAATTTTATGCAATATAATAGTAATGCAATAAAAATCCAAGGTCCATAAAAAAGGAGTTTTGATAATGGCTAAAAAATCTGGTTTCTTTAAAAATAACTGGTTCTTACTCAGTATGCTCGTAGGCATCATCGGCGGCTGTTTAACAGGCTGGCTCTGGCCGGGGGCAAAGGCTCTTGAGCCTCTGGGTACAATATTTATAAATATGATGTTCTGCGTGGTTGTTCCCATGGTGTTCTGCTCCATATCCTCAGCCATTGCAAATATGGGTACAGTCAAGAGAGCCGGAAAGCTTCTGGGTACTACCGTTTTGACCTTCATGTTCACCACCACTGTGGCATCTGTGCTGATGTACATAGTGCTGCGCTTTGTTCCCCTTACCGTGGGCAGCTATGTTATGGAGGGCGAGGTTCAGGCCGGTATGTCAGTTGCCGACCTTGTGGTAAACTTCTTCACCAAGCCTGACTTTGTGGAGCTTTGGAGCCGCAAAGCCATTCTGCCCCTCATAGTTGCGGCTGTAATCTTCGGCTTCGGTGTGCAGATGGCAGGCGGCAGAGAGACTGCCACCGCAAAGCTTCTTGCAGATATTACAAACTGCATAATGAAAACTGTTAAGATTATCACCTACTACGCACCTATCGGATTTTTCGGTTTTTTTGCCTGCCTTGTTGCAACCTACGGCCCTGAGCTTATCGGCGACTACGGCAGAACCATTTTAATCTACTATGTGGTAGCTTTCCTGTATATGTTCATTTCTTCTCCCATTTACGCCTATATAGGCGGCGGCAAGGGTGCGGCAAAGGTTATGTTCAAGCACCTGTTCAAGCCTGCGGCTGTATCTTTCGGAACCTGCTCCTCCGTTGCATCTATTCCCACCAACATAGAAGCAGCACAGGACAGCGGTGTTTCCAAGGAGGTTTCTGAAGTCGTTATGCCTTTAGGCGCAACCATGAACATGGACGGTTCAGGCATGAGCGCAATTTTGAAAGTTGCATTTCTGTTTGCCCTCTTCGGCCTTGATTTCACAGGTGGTCGTGCAATTCTTGCAATCCTTGTTGCCGTCTTTTCCTCTGTTGCCATGTCCGGAATTCCCGGTGGCGGCGGAACAGGCGAGCTTGTACTCTGCACCATCTTCTTCCCCGACCAGCTTGCTGTTGCCTACCCCATGGCAATAGCTCTCGGAAATCTTATAGACCCCCCTGCTACTATGGTAAACTCCGCCGGAGACTATGTTTCTTCCTTCATTGTGTCCCGCTTTGTGGACGGCAAAGACTGGCTCCAGAAACAGCTCCATCGTAACGAGAAATAAAATTCCACTCCTTTTTAAAGCCTCCCTTTCTGGGAGGTTTTTTCTTTCGGTTTAATTTTCCGCACCCCCTCATTCGCCCCCATTTTCGCAATGGCTGTTGTATTCTTTTTGTACAATACCGCAAGATAAGGAGGCAGCGCCATGCAGGCATTAAAATACCGCCCGTCACTACGTCGAGGCGGCATAACTTATTTACGACCGGAAGAGCTTTCGCCAAATCCCGTTCAGCCGAGGAAGATTTTTGAGGACGAGGCACTTCGGCAGCTCAGTGAGAGCATAAAAACCTACGGAATATTAAATCCGCTGAATGTAAGAATCAGGAACGGAAAATACGAGCTTGTATCCGGTGAACGGAGACTTCGAGCCGCAAAGCTTGCCGGACTTAGGGAAGTTCCCTGTATTCTCCTTGATGTGAATATGGAAGATGCAGGCTTAATAGCCCTGGTTGAGAATTTACAGCGGAAAGATTTGGACTTTATCGAAGAGGCCACGGGTCTGAGCCGCCTTATCCGAATGTTCGGACTGAGTCAGGAAGAGGCGGCAAAGCGTATCGGAAAATCCCAGTCGGCGGTTGCAAATAAGCTAAGGCTTTTGAAGCTGCCACCTGATGTTCTGGAGGCACTCCGCTCCCACTCCTTAACCGAGCGCCACGGCAGAGCACTTTTGAGGCTTCCCACCCCTGAGAGCCAGCGTGCGGCACTGGAATACATAATCGAAAAGGAGCTGACAGTCTCCGCCACCGATGAATACATCGAAGCTCTGCTCAGTAAACCTGAAAATGAGAAAAAAGCTCCAAAGCGCAGTTTCATTTTGAAAGATGTAAGGGTGTTTTTAAATACACTCAATCACGGACTTGATATGATGAAGCAAGGGGGCATAGATGCAGGTTTTAAAAAGCAGGAGACCGATACTTCCCTGATTCTCACCATTTCCATACCCAAAAAGACCTCATAGGACATCCCCAACCCTGCATATCATGTATGGGGGTGGTATCGGTGCTAAATTTATTTTCCGATTTAAAATATAAAGAGGTAATAGACATACACTCAGGCTTTCGTCTGGGCTATGTCTGCGATGCAGAGTTTGACAGTGAGGACGGGAAACTGCTCTCCCTGATTACCCCCGGAAAGGCCAAATTTTTCGGTCTTTTGGGCAGGGAGGACGACTATGTACTTCCGTGGGAGTGCATATCACGCATAGGAAGTGACATTATATTGATTGACCAGAAGGGCGAATTTCAGCGGCGCAAGAAGCACAAAGGCACATGGTTTTAAAAACGGAAATCTGCCTTTAAGTCCTGTACGGCTGTTAACTAAAATAAGCAGTACCAAGGCAGAAATTCTTGGTGCTGCTTATTTTTGTAGTTTAAATTTCCGCCTCCGCAAAAAAGTTTTAATAAAATTTCCCAAATCGGAAACTTATTTCTTTTTAACCGGTCTAAAGAGCAGAAAAGGAAAATGTTCAAGACCTTATAATAAAGGAGAATTTGAAATGGAGAAAATATTTGCTATAATTTTAAGTGTAACCTTAGCCCTGTCTCTGGCAGGCTGCGGAACAAAGACTCCTGCCCCTGAAAAGGGCGGCGAGACAGGACAAGTACAGATTGCAAATCCCTTTGTCGGCTGCGATAATATGACCGCTGCGGCAGAGCTTGCAGGCTTTGAGATGACACTTCCCCAGTCTCTCCCCAACTGGATAACCGAAACTGAAATCCGTGTAATCGAGGGCGAGATGATAGAGGTTGTGTCCGCAGGTGAGGACGGAAAAGAGCTGCGTATCCGTAAGGCTGTGGGCAGCGAGGACATAAGCGGCGACTATAACAGCTATGAAGAAGCTTCCGAAATTACAGTAGGCGAGCTGACCGTGGCATTAAAAGGACATGATGACAAAATCAATGTTGCTACTTGGAGCGACGGAAAATATACTTTCTCCATTGTCTGCTCCGAGGGTCTCAGTCAGGACAATATAAGCGCAATGGTCACTGATATAAAGTAATTTTAAAAAAGGTGCAGAAGCTTAGTTCCTGCACTTTTTTTGCTGTTTAGAGATTTACTCATTTTACAGAACAAGCAGGGCTTGGCTGAGCCAAGCCCTGCTTTAATTTGCAAAAGCTGTTATTTCTGTATAGGAACTGCTCTGAACGCTTCGCCCACGGCATTTACCGAAACCGTGCCGCCGCTCACGTCGAAAATTCTGTCCTTAAAGTCCTGAAATTTTTCCTCAGGCAGAAGCAGCTTCATAAGTACATCTGCGCCGTATTCAGTGTCGGATAGGATACCGTCAAAGCTTGGGATTTCCTGCTTCAACTTCTCGGCGGCAGAGTAGGAGCAGGGAAGTTCAGCCTCAACCCAGCGGCGCACTATGGAAATGCCTGCGGCATCAAGAGCGTCCTTTGCCCCTCTTGTGTAGGCACGGAGAAGTCCGCCTGCCCCAAGCAGAACGCCGCCGAAGTAACGGGTGACAACGCAAACCACGTTGCACACTCCTTCACGGCGCATGACTTCAAGCATGGGAATACCTGCCGTTCCCTGAGGTTCGGAGTCGTCAGAGTACCGCTCCGGTCCGTCTTTTATTATATAGCACCAGCAGTTGTGCCGTGCGTCATAATATTTCTTTTTGCACTCGGCGATAAAATCTCTTGCCTCTTCCTCAGTTTCAACCAAGGCAACATGGCCTAAAAAGCGGGAGCGCTTTTCTGTAAATTCACTTTCGCCGGATCCGGTGGGAATTTTGTATTCTGTCAATCCTCCCACTCCTCCTTCTCTTCCACATATCCGGGAATGTAGGCTTTCACCTTGCCGAAAAGCTCAGGCTTAACAATGGCTTCAATCTCAATTCCGTTGTCTGTGTACTCAGTGGACAAAACCCCTGCTTCACGGTTGAGCGTGTCCAGAAGTCCTGCGGCAGAGTAAGGGAGCACAAGATTAACCTTTTTCTTGCCTTTATCCAGAATACCTGAAAGCTTTTCCATGAGTTCGTCAGTACCCTCGCCGCTCTTGGCGGAAATGCAAACACAGTCCTCGCCATGGGGCAGAATACCTGTAAACTTGTCGCACTTGTTGTAAACTCTCAGCTCCGGTGTGTCGTCGGTTTTAAGCTCTCTTATAAGCTCGTCCACGATTCTTGCCTGTTCGGGCCATTCGGGGTTTGAGATGTCGATAACGTGAATTAAAACGTCCGCATAGCGCAGCTCTTCCAGAGTGGCTTTAAAGGCCTCGATTAAGTGTGTGGGCAGCTTGCGGATAAATCCGACAGTGTCGGAAATGAGGATTTCCAGTGTCTCGTCGATTTTAAGGCGGCGAGTGGTGGTGTCCAGCGTGTCGAACAGTCTGTTGTTTGCAGGAATATCAGAGCCTGTGAGACAGTTTAAGAGGGTGGATTTTCCGGCGTTGGTGTAGCCCACAACGGCGGCAACAGGCATTGCATTTTTCTCTCTCTTACGTCTCTGAGTGGAACGGATTTTCCGCACCTGAGCCAGTTCCTCCTCTAACTTCTGGATTTTACGTCTGATGTGTCGGCGGTCGGTTTCAAGCTGAGTTTCACCGGGTCCTCTGGTTCCTATTGGTGAGGGGCCGCCGGAAGCGGTCTGGCGCACAAGGTGTCCCCACATACCGGTAAGTCTGGGTAAAAGGTATTTATACTGGGCAAGCTCAACCTGTAACTGACCTTCACGGGTTCTGGCTCTCTGGGCGAAAATGTCCAGAATAAGGCCGGAACGGTCAAGGACTTTAATCCCCAGATCGTCGGTCAGGGCACGCATCTGAGGGGGTGAAATTTCGTTATCAATAACCACTAAATCGCAGTCGTTATTTTCGGCAAGCTCTTTGATTTCCTGCACCTTGCCCTCGCCCACAAAGCTTCTGGAGTCGGGAGTCGGTCTGTTCTGCATAACCATGCCCACGGTTTCACCGCCGGCAGTCTCTACAAGAGCCTTCAGCTCCTCCATAGATACTTCATCGGAGCGTTCACGCACATCCATGCTCTGGGCGGCAAGACCCACCAGTATGGCTCGCTCCTTTTTAACTTCAGTGTTTTCTATATTAAATCATTCCTTTTAAGTAAATTTAGTTAATTATACCCCAAAACTGCTTGTTTGCCAACAAAAATCGGGGACAGCGCAAAAGTTTCTGCGGAAGTTTTCCACATTTTAAAATAGAACTTGTGGAAGCTTCCTGTTTTTTCTTACGCTCTTTTCCAAGTAAGCCCGAAATCAATTTTCTGACTTCAAAATCAGCACTTTTCACACAGGGCAAAAGTGCAATAAAACCAAATTACCACACAGTCTATTTAAAAATCTCTTTCAACCTAAGTGAACATCACAGGCAAGCTATGTAAAAAAGGCGACGGTCAAGCCGTCGCCTTAATCACAGTTTATTTGTTGTGTTTTTTCTTATATCCCATGTAAACTGCTGTGCCGGTTGCAGCAACAGCGGACAGGGAAAGCAGAGTTGCCCAAAGGACAAGATTGCTCTCGTCAGCGGTCTTGGGGCCGTGAGTTGCGGGAATTCTATCTCTGTCGATATAGCCGCACACTGTGCATTCACGCTCTCTTCTGCCGGAGAGACGCTCGGTGGGTTCACGGGTTATTACCCATTCGCCGTAGCTGTGGTCAGCAAGGTCAAGCTTCTCGCCGCAGTTTCTGCACACACGCCAGTGCTGCTCGTCGTTATCTCTCCAGATTCCGGGATTGTGGCCGGTAGCAGGAATTTTAAGCTCTTCATCGGTAAGTGCTGTCATGCCCTGAGAGTCGGCATAATTCTTGCCGCAACCTTCGCAGTGCCAGTGTGCCTTCACACCGTCTACGGTGCAGGTTGCTTTTACTTCCTTTACCTCAACCAGCTTGTGGTTGCCTTCCACGGGAATTGCAAGGTCTTTATCGGTAACTTCATTCTTACCTGCTTCATCGGAGAAATTCTTTTCGCAGACGGAGCAGTGCCAGTGTTCCTTTACGCCCTCTTTGCCGCAGGTAGGCTGAACAACTTCAACCTTATCCAGTTTGTGGTCGGCAAGAGGAATTACCAGTGCATCTTCCTCATCTTTGGTAAGCATGGTGAAGCTTCCGTCTTCATTTTTCTTAAAGAGCTTGCCGCAGCCGTCAGCGCCTACACACTGCCAGTGGGCTTTCATGCCCTCTTCCTTGCAGGTAGCAGGACGTTCAGCCACTTCTTTTATTTCAGGATGGTTGCAGGAAACGAGGCTCTCTCCCTTAGGCACAGTGTTGTTATTTGCGGAAACAACTCCGTCACCCTTGTTTATAACTTCAACACCGTGGGGCAGCTCGCCCAGAGCCACATTGCCCTGATTTACGGTAACGGTATCACCCTTACCGAGGGTAGAAGCAGCGTTCTTGATGTTTTCCTCACCTACATAGAACTTATTCTCTTCGTCCTTTGCGATTTCAGCAACAGCAGAGTCAGCTGCTACAAATGCAGTGGGGTCAGCGGTGAAGTTACCGCCGGAAACTTTGACAGCACTTCTGTCGTACTTCTCTTCGGCCTTAATGCTGCCGTTAAAGGAGCCGCCTGTAATGTCAAGCTCAGAATTGTACTGCTCGTTGTTCATTCCGGTAAACTCCACATCGCCCTTTATGGTGGCGTTATCAACTGTTACCTTGACAGCAGGATAACTGGAGAAAGAGCATACATCAAATGCAACTGCGCCGTCTTTAGCTATAATCTGGGTACCGTTTGTAATTTTGGTATCGCCGTTGTTGTTTGAAACTACATAGCTTACTCTGTTTTCGCCCTTGGTGGCATCAAGCACCATGTTATCCAGAGTGAGGTTGCTGTAATTCTGAATTATCATTGCAAGCTGGGGGTTGTTTGCAACAACAGTACCATTCTTCATAGTAATGGTGGAGTCCTTGAGAAGCTGGAAGCACTGAGATTTTGTGCCCTCAGAGCCTGCAAGCTTATCGGTTACGGTATAAGTGTGATTTGCAAAATCAAGGGTGAAGCTGGAGCCTTCCGGAACGATAACTCCCTCGCCGTTTTCAACATCATGCAGAAGAGTAATAGTTCCATTGGGCTGTACATTGTTTACAGCATTTGTCAGAGAGTCGTCATAGACCTCAACACCTTTTTTATCCACATACTTTACTATTGCGGATTTGGCAGGAGCGCCGTCGGTCACAGCGTAGGTAGAGAGGTGATTTGTGGTAAATACCAGATTTTCACCCTCTGCTTTAGCGTTCATGTTTTCAACGAACACGCCGTTAACCACATACCAGACCTGAGGCTCTGCAACGTCGGCAGGCTTTGCAATGCTTACGGTAACAGTACCGTCCTCGGCAGTGCTGCCCTCAGGCAAAAGATTTGCACCGCCTGCGGTGAACTCAAGGCTGTATGCTGCCTTTGTGCCCTCAACATCGCCTGCATCCTTAATACAGATGCTGACTGCCTGACCGCCGGCTTTATTCATAGCCTTGCTGTCAAAAGTAACTGCGGTAGTTCCGCTTGTAGCGGTAAAGGATGCGCCTGCATTGGCTATGCTCTGAACAGTGTGAGGAGCAATCTTCGTTTCGCCGGTAGTACCCGCAGGTACAGGCTGCTCTGTGCCGTTGAAGAGACCGTCAACAACAGTTACACCGTTTTCATCCTTGGTAACTATCTTCTGAGCACGACCAACGGTAAAGACACCGTTTGCCTCTACTGCTTCATATCCGAAAGGAACAAAAGCGCTGTCGGGATTGGAGCTGAAAGAACCGCCGGTTACTGTCACATTGCCGGCATGGCTACCGTCACCTTTGATTAAGGAAACTGCCTCGCCATTTGCGGTGAAAGTACCACCGGTGATATTAAGAGTTACATCGCCGTAGTTTGGCTCAACGTTTACAGCGGCATTTGCAAGACCGGTTGTACCGTCACTGCCCTCTCCGGTAGAGCCTGTGTTTTCGCTTACAACAGTACCGGCAGAGATATTAAGAGTACCACGGCGTATTGCTATACCGCCGGCAGCGCCCTTAATAACAGGTTCGGGAGTGTTATCATCTTTCTTGCAGATTTCGGTGGTGCCGGACTGGGGCAGATAAACTGCGTAGTCGGCTGTTGAATACAGCTCACCGCCGCATATTGTGATTCGGGTGTCCTGAGTATCGTTGTTTCCGTTGCCTGCTATGGCATACCAGCCGGCATTGATCTTGCCGCCCTCCATTACCATATCGGCACCGTCAAGAAGAACCACTGCAAACTGGCCGTTGCTAACAGCATCATCGAAGGCGGTTTCAATAGTACCTGATGACATGATGAACTCTGCGTTCTCGCCGGAAGCGACAACAACACCTGTGTCGCAACCATCGCCGTAGGGCTCAGAAGCCTTTATTTTACCTGTATCTTTGCTGTCGCAGAGAACGAGAGTAGAATTATCGGTAATAATGATGTTTCCGGTCGTGCTGTTGCTTGCAGTAATAGTATGTCCCGCAAGCTCCAGTGTTACATGACCTGAAACTCTTATGCCGCCGTTTGTAATATCCACATCTTTGGTAAGGATAACTTCTTCATCGTTAGCTGCGTTCACAGCCTCCTGAAGTGTCGTATAATAAACCTCCCCTACCTGAGCCACGGACTTTTCGGGAGTAACGGCAGGTTTTTCAGTCTCGGCAGGAGGTTCAACCGCTTCCTTGTCGCCGTCTGGAGCAGGACTCTCTACGGGAGTGTTTGCCTCCGGTGCGGGGGTCTCAGTATCTTTATTTTCAACTGAGCTGTCGGTATTTTCTTCTGTAACACCTTTATCACCTGTTTTAGCCGCAGGTGCTGCTTCATCCACCGCAGATGCAGTTTCAGCCGCAGGTGCCGGTGTCTCAAGCTCAGCCGCAAAGGCGTTCATGGGCAGTAAGCTCAATACAAACACCATGGCTAAGATGAAGCATAAAATCTGAGCAGTTTTTTTCATCAAGAACCCTCCTGAATTATTGCAGAGAACAGAAAATCACAAATTTTCTTCTCCTGAGTACATTAAATATCCCGCAAAGTGAACACTTTGGGAAGTTTACGATTTCACTTATACAGTATAGCATACACAGGTCTTTAGTCAAGCTTTGCAATTCTTAATTTTTCTTAATAAATGGTAAAAAGTCCGGTGTAAAACCCTGCTTTCAGCTTATCTTGCGTTATATTTTTCTATTGCCTTTGTGAGTATGTCCACGGCTCTCTCTATATCCTCTTCTTTGAGCACATACGCCATTCTTACCTCGTTTTTGCCCTTTCCGGGGGTGGCGTAGAAGGCCTCACCGCAGGAAAACATGACGGTTTCGCCCTTGTCGTCAAATTCATTTAACAGCCAGTGCTGGAACTTGTTCGCATCATCTACAGGCAAAGCGGTCATGATGTAGAAAGCGCCCTGAGGCTGTGCGCAGACTATGCCGGGAATTTCTTTAAGTTTTTTGAGCATAGTGTCACGGCGGTGCTTGTATTCCTCTCTCACCGCTTCAAAATAATCCTCTCCCACGGAGTAGAGAGCGGCGGCGGCCAGCTGGTCGACGGTAGAGGCGCTTATGCGGCACTGGCACCACTTTATAGCATTAGCCATAAGCTCTTTGTTTTTGGAAATCAGCATACCCACTCTTGCGCCGCAGGCGGAAAACCGCTTTGAAACGGAGTCTATAAGAATTACATTGTCCTCATAGCCCTCAAACTGCATGGCGCTTATAAGTCCCTGTCCGTCGTAAACAAACTCTCTGTAAACCTCATCGCAGATAATAAAGAGCTTGTTTTCCTTTGCAATATCAAGCATAAGTTTAAGCTCCTCACGGCTTAAAACAGCGCCTGTGGGGTTTCCGGGGTTGGTAATAAGGATGGCACGGCTGTGCTCATTTATACACGCTTCAACCCGCTCTCTCACCGCATAGCGGTAGCCCTCCTCAGGGCAGGTGCTTATGGGGTGAATGGTGGCACCAGTCAGGGTAACAGCGGTGTGGTAGTTGGGGTAGAAAGGTTCGGGAATTATAATCTCGTCCCCATCGTCCAGAATTGAGCACATCGCCATCTGCAAAGCCTCGCTTCCGCCGGTTCCGATGATAATTTCATCGTCACTAAGCTCAACGCCGATTTTGCCGAAATATTTTTTAACTGCGCCGATAAGCTCGGGTATACCGGGAGAAGCGCAGTAGCTCAAAACAGGGCTGTCGAAATTCTTCAAAACATCAAAATAGCTTTTAGGAGTGAGAATATCAGGCTGTCCAATGTTCAGATGATATATTTTTGTGCCTCTTTTTTCTGCCGCAAGGGCTTCGTTGTCAAATTCCAAAATTGGTGAGAGGTGGCACTTTTCTATTTTAGATGAAAATTTCATTTCTATCCCTCCATTAACAGGTTATTTAAATATTATATCACTCTTATATTTGCATTTCAATAAAACCTGCTCACCTTCGGGGTACTTGTTTTGCTAAAAATCATCTGTTAAAATGGTTTTGATTGGAGGGGCTTTTATGCTCAGACTTACAACAGGAAAAGCAGGCGCAGGTAAAACTGCCGCCATAATAAATGAAATAAAAAATTCCGTGGACAGTCAGCAGGGCGGATGCCTGCTGATAGTTCCGGAGCAGTACAGCCACGAGGCGGAAAGGGAGCTTTGCGCAAAGTGCGGTGACACTCTGTCTCTGTATGCAGAGGTAATGAGCTTCACAGGTCTTGCACGGCGGCTTCGTTCACTCTTCGGCGGCGGTGCGGCAAAATATCTGGATAAGGGCGGACGGCTTTTGTGTATGTCTCTCTCCCTTAAAAACATAAGCTCGAGGCTCAGGCTTTATACTGCCGCAGGGCGCAGAGCGGAGCTTCAGGAAGCACTTCTAAAGGCTGTGGACGAGTTAAAAACGGCATGCGTAAGTTCGGATAAGCTTATGGAGGCCGCCGAAAACTGCGACGGCGTGTTAAAAGATAAGCTCGCAGATCTTGCTCTCATTTTGGAGAGCTACGAGGCGGTAGTCAGCAATGTAGGTGCAGACCCTATGGATGCTCTCACCGTGCTTGCAGAGCAGGTCGAGGAAAACTGCTACGGCGCAGGGCTCAAGATCTATGTTGACGGCTTTATAGATTTCACAAATCAGGAGCTTCAGGTGCTCCATTCTCTTATGGCACAGGGTGCTCAGCTTTGCGTATGTATGACGGTTGACGATATAGAGGGCGGCAGTGAAATTTTTGAGCTGTCCCGCCGCTCATGCCGCCGCCTTTTGGCTATGGCTCATGATTTGGGACTGGAAGTTAAAACCGAAGTCATGGAAAATTCAGGCGGTGACCCTGCCCTTAGCTTTCTTTCCGACAAAATGTTTTTGTATACGGAAGATAAATTTCAGGGCGACTGCTCCAACGTCCGTCTATTTCAGGCGCAGAGCGTTGCAGAGGAGTGCGAATTTGCGGCAGGAAAAGCCTTGGAGCTTGTTCGGGATAAGGGACTGCGCTGGCGTGATATAGCCATTGCCGTCCGTGGCTTTGAGGATTACAGGGAAACTCTGGAAAACAGCTTTGCCCTCTACGGCGTTCCACTTTATACTGCGAGAAAGAGTTCTCTTTCTCAGAAGCCTTTGCCCGCTCTCATCTCCATTGCCTACGATATTGTAGAGCGTGGCTGGGATACGGAAGATGTAATCAGCTATATCCGCACAGGTCTTACCGGACTTACGCCGGAAGACGGGGATATGCTCTCTGACTACATATATAAATGGCAGCTGAAAAGTGCTGCATGGCACAGGGAAGAGGACTGGCGGCAGCACCCTGACGGCTACGGTGCAGAGGAGACTGATGAAAGTCGGGAAAAACTGGAGAAAATCAACAGCCTGAGACGTGAAGTTGCAACTCCCCTGCTCCACTTTCAGCAAACCTGCCGCTCTGCCTCCACAGCTATGGAACAGGCAGTGGCACTAAGCCAGTTTATGGCAGAACTGGAGCTGCCCGAAAAAATGGAGCAGCGTGCGGAAGCTCTTGAAAACTCCGGCCGTGGAGACTTGGGGCAGGAATACCGTCAGCTTTGGGATATATGTATAAACGCCATTGAGCAGTGCGCCGCCGTTCTGGGTGACAGAGAAGCGGACACGGTGGAATTCGGCAGACTGTTTCAGCTTGTGCTGTCAAAATATGACGTGGGCAGTATACCCGTGTCACTGGACAGAGTTTCATCCGGTGAATTTGACCGTGTGAGACGGCGGAATATAAAAGAACTGATAGTTTTAGGCTGCAGTGACGACCGACTTCCCCAAAGCGATAATGGAGACGGAATGTTCTCCGGCGAGGAACTGGAAAAGCTGTTGCAAATGGATATAGAGCTTGGGGGCGGTCCCGAGCTGTGGCGTGAATTTTCACTGATATATAATTGTATGAGTCTGCCCTCAGAGGGGCTTAGTTTGTGCATGTCCTTAACCAACGAAAAGGGCGAGAGCCTGCGCCCTGCCTTTGTGTACGGCAGAACAAGTGCAATATTCGGCATTGAGCCTGAAATTGTGGATATGGACGATGTGCGTATGTCCGCCCCCGCTCCCGCTCTTGAGCTTGCGGCAGATTCATTTTACAGCAGAAGCGGAAAAGCCGCAGCAGCGGCGGAGTATTTCACCGAAAATGACGACCGAAACTTTGCCCTTTTAAGCTCCACATCTAAATTGCAGAGGGGCAGACTTTCCCCCCTGTCTGTTGAGGGGCTTTACGGAAAATCCATGAAGCTTACCGCTTCAAGAGCTGAAAAGTTCAATTCCTGCAAATATGCCTACTTCTGCCAGTACGGTTTGAGAGCAAAGCCCTACAGGCCGGCAGAATTTAAGCCGCCGGAGATCGGCACATTCATGCACTACATTCTGGAAAATACCGCCAGAGACGTTAAGGATATGGGTGGCTTTAAGGCCGTAAGCAACGAGACACTGGAAAAGCTCTGCGATAAGTATGTATCTCTCTTTATATCTCAGGAGCTAAACGATTTTCGGGAAAAAAGTCCCCGTTTCGTCCATCTTTTCCGCAGAATCTGTGCCGATGCACGGCGGATAGTTCTGGACATGGCGGAGGAACTGCGCCGCTCCGACTTTGAACCCATAGACTTTGAACTGGATATATTAAGCGCTCAGGGTGTAGAGCCTATGGAGCTTGGAGAGGATTTCAGTCTCAGCGGCGTTGCCGACCGTGTGGACGGTTGGGTGCATGACGGAAAGCTGTATCTCCGAGTTGCAGACTATAAAACAGGAAAGAAAAAATTCTCTCTGGGTGATGTGTATTACGGAATGTCTATGCAGATGCTGTTGTATCTTTTCACCTTGACCGAGGGAGCGCAAAAGCGTTACGGCATGGAGCTTATGCCGGGTGGCGTTATGTATATCCCTGCATCAGACGACATTTTAAGCTCCGAGACCTGCTTAAATGATGACGAGCTTGAAAGCGAGCGGCGAAAGAAACTCTGCCGAAGCGGTCTTGTATTTAATGACGAGGAAGTTATGGAAGCGTGGGAGCATGGAGAGGACAAGCTCTATTTCCCTGCCAGAGGCAGATACGGAAAGCCGGACGAGGATAAGCTTGCATCGGCCGAGCGCATGGGTGCACTGGCACGGCATATAAAGGAACTTTTGGGAGAAATGGCGTCACAGCTTCGTGGCGGAGCTATTGCCGCCGACCCCTATTACAGAACCCAGACGGAAAACGCCTGCCTCTACTGTGATTACTTTGAGGCATGTCACTTTGCCGACGGTGAAAACGGAGAAGCACTCCGCTATATTCCACGGCTCAGTGACAAAAAGGTGTGGAATATATTGGAAGGAGGCGGAGAAGATGAGTGAATTTAAACCTACAAAAGCACAGGAACGGGCAATAGTTACAAGAGGCGGCACGGTTCTTGTCTCCGCCGGAGCAGGAAGCGGCAAAACCAAGGTTTTGACCGAGCGCCTGATGGGTTATATCAAAGATACCGAGAATCCGGCAGACGTGGACAGCTTTCTGGTGATTACATTTACCAATGCCGCCGCCGGAGAATTAAAGGGTCGAATTATGGACGAGCTTGCCGCCGCCCTTGCAAAAGACCCCCAAAACAAAAGACTGCGCCGCCAGAGCGCCCTTTGCCGCAAGGCTCAGATAAGCACAATTCACGGCTTCTGTTCGGGAATTCTCCGTGAAAACAGCCAGCTTGCAGGCATTTCACCTGATTTTAAGATAATGGAGAGCGACAGGGCAGGCAGCATGAAGTCCTCAGCCTTGGAGCGTATTCTGGAAAAGCACTACGAGCAGATTGATAAACAGGCCGGTTTTAAGCTGTTAGCGGACACTGTGGGTGCAGGCAGAGATGACCGTGGGCTGAGTGATGCAGTTTTAAAGTTAAACGAGCAGATGCAGAGCCACGCCCGACCTGAAAAATGGGCAAGAGAGCAAATCGCACTTTTGCACACCCGTTTTTCCTCTGTTGAAGAAACGCCTTGGGGAAAAGAGATTTTGGCAGGTGCAAAGGAGACTGTAAAGTTCTGGAAGAGCTGTTTTGAGGATATTATTATCCGCATGGACGGAGACGAGAAGCTTCTAAACTCCTGCGGTGTTTCCTTTGGCGAAGCCTGCGATATAATGAGAGATTTTCTCGCCGCCATAGACCACGGCTGGGACAGTGCGCTGAAAGCTCTCCCCATTAAATTTTCAACCTTTAAAAGCCCAAGATTTGCAAAGGGCACCGAGCAGAGCGTAAAGGACGAATATAAAAACCGCTCCGACACATTTAAAACCCGTTGGGATATGTGCAAAAAGGAGCTTGGCGGTCTGAACAAAAGCTTCAGAGCCGATTCCGAAACACTTCTCAAAGAGATGCAGGAGTACGCCCCTGCTATGGAGGCGCTTTTGGAGCTGAGTCTGGAGCTTGACAGGGAGTACGGCGAGGATAAGCGGCGGCAAAGTCTGGTTGACTACAACGACCTGGAGCATATGGCAGCGCAGCTGCTCACCGACGATGAGGGCAATCCCACCGACCTTGCACGGCAGATTTCCCGCCGCTATACGGAAATCATGGTGGACGAATATCAGGACGTCAGCCGAGTGCAGGACGCCATATTCAGAGCCGTTTCTAAGGACGAAAAGAACCTGTTTCTTGTGGGAGACGTGAAGCAGTCCATATACCGCTTCCGTCTGGCAGAACCGGAAATTTTCACAGAGAAATATCTCAGCTTTAAAGATGACGATATAGCTCCCCGGGGCGAAGCACGGCGCATTATGCTCAGAGAGAACTTCCGTTCACGAAAAGAAGTGCTTTCCGGAGTAAATACCGTCTTTTCCCTCTGTATGTCCAGAGCCCTGGGCGATATAGATTATGACGAAAACGCCGCCCTTAAATTCGGCGGCGGCTACGAGGGTGATTTTAAAAAGCCGGAAATTATGCTTTTAGACCTGCCCGGAAAAAGTGAGGACGAGGAAACCCCCGATAAAAAGGCAATGGAAGCCCGAATGATAGGCAAAAAGATACTCACTCTTATGTCTGAAGGTGCAAGCGTCACGGAGCGAGGAGAGCAAAGACCCCTTGAATATAGAGACATTGCGATTTTGCTCCGTTCTGACAGCAAAAATGCCCCCATATACCGCCGTGAGCTTATGGCAATGGGTATTCCCGTAGAGGCAGGACAGGGTTCGGATTTCTTCACCTCTGTTGAAATTTCCACCCTTTTATCCATGCTTGCAGTTATTGACAACCCACATCAGGACATTGCACTTATTGCGGTGCTGTCCTCCCCTGCTTTCGGCTTTACAGGTGACGAGCTTGCGGCTATAAGAACCAGTGATAAAAAAGGGGAAATGTATTCAGCCCTTTTAAAGCACGCCGAAGAGGACGAAAAGTGCCGTCACTTTGTGGAAACACTCAACGAATTTCGGGAAATTGCGCCGGATATTCCTGCAACTGAGCTGTTGTGGAGACTTATAGACAGACTGAATATTCTGCCCATATGCAGTGCCATGAGTGACGGTGCGCTGAGACGGGCAAGGGTGATGGAGCTTCAAAAGCTGTCTGAGGGCTACGAAAGTTCAGGCTTCAAGGGGCTTCACCGCTTCGTGCTGTGGCTTAAAAACAAGAGTGAGCAGGAGGCAGAGCCTGTGGTGTCCGTGGGCGGCAGCGAGAACGCCGTGAGAATAATGAGTATGCACAAATCCAAGGGGCTTGAGTTTCCGGTGGTTTTTGTGGCAAATCTGGGCAGCAAATTTAACACCGAGGATTTAAAAAAGAAAATTCTCATTCACCCCGCCTTGGGTTTAGGCCCCAGAGTTACGGAGCTTGGCAGGCGGCTTGAATACCCCGGCCTTTCACGCCTTGCCATTTCACGCCGTTTAAAGCGTGAGAACCTCTCAGAAGAGCTTAGAATCCTGTATGTGGCGCTTACCAGAGCAAAGGAACATCTCTTCATGTGTGCCGCCTTAAAGGGCGCAGAGGTGGAGTTGGAAAAAGCCTCTCAGTTTGCTTCCCTGCCCTTAGGCCCTGAAATTCTGGCTCTTGAAACTTCACCTATAAACTGGACTTTGTATGCGGCTTTAGCCGACGGTCAGAAAAATATTAAGGTTAAGATTTATAGTCCTGAAACAGGCGAGAGCGAGGAAGAGCAGGAGGAATTTAAAGTGGAGGCAGATGCGGAGGCTTTAGAGGAGCTGAAACGCCGCCTTGATTTCTCCTATCCCCATGATGCAGTTGTGGAACTGCCCTCAAAGCTCACCGCTACCGAGCTTAAAGGCCGCATAGAAACGGACGAGGAGGCAGAGAGCATAATTCCCCGCAGGAAAATTTCTTTCCCTCTTCCCGACTTTGCCAAAAAGGATAAGCCCCTCACCGGCACCGAGCGTGGAATTGCAACCCACCTGATGCTCCAGTATATGGACTTCGGAAAAACAGGCTCCGAGGAAGAAATTGGAGAAGAGCTTGGACGACTGGAGCGAGAAAAATTCCTGTCTCCCAGAGAAGCGGAGGCCGTGGATATAAAGGCAATCGACCGCCTGTTTTCATCACCCCTTGGGGAAAAGATGAAAAATGCGGAGAACGTGAAGCGAGAGTTTAAATTCTCTCTGCTTTGGGACGGCGGAGAGCTGTTTTCCGATGCAAATGGCGAGCGGCTTTTAATGCAGGGCGTTGTGGACTGCTTTATAGAGGAAGAGGGTGCTATCACCATCATAGACTATAAAACAGACCATGTTTTTTCCGTAAAGGATATAGCAGAACGGGCGGAATTTTACAAGGGTCAGATGGAGGTCTATGCAAAGGCCCTCTCCCGCATATGCGGAAAGCCTGTAAAAGACTGCGTGTTGTATTTTCTCAGCGCAGGCAAGGCGGTTTCTCTTAAATTTTAAGTCTTATAGCTAAAAAATACCGTATCGGTTCAAAACCGATACGGTATTTTTATTAGCTTAATTTACTCTTTGTAATCAGTGTATCTCATTCATTAGCTGCACTCTCATCTTGACGTAGGCTTCAAGAATGTCCACTGTTTCCTCAAAGGGCTGTTTGCTTGAATTTATGCAGAGGTTATAGCCTCTGGAATCGCCCCATTTAACCCCGGAATAATAGTTGTGATAGGATTTTCTTTTCTTATCCTGACGCATCATGGATTCCTTTGCCTCGTAGCTTGTCACGTTTTCAAGCTTTGCGACCCTTGCGATTTTGTCCTCTTCATCACCAAGAATGAAAATAGACACAAGATTGGGGAATTCCTTTAATACTACTTCTGCACAGCGTCCAACCACTACAAATGATTCGCCACTGTTCACCTTTTTGCGGATGTAGTCAAACTGCATATTTGCAACTGCCTCCGCCGGTGAGTTGGAATATCCGAGAATTCGTCTTGAAAGAAAAGCATTCTTGGGTACTTCATCATATTTGCGAAGCTCTTCGATTTCCCCGTTGTTTTCCTCGGCTATTTTTTCCAGAATAGTTTTGTCGTAGAAGCCAATACCAAGGCGTTTGGCAAGAGCCTCTGCTATTTCGTGGCCGCCGCTTCCGTACTCACGTCCGACAGTAATTACAAACTGTTTACCCATAAATAACATCCTCTCCTTTAATTTATATTGAATTGTATCTTAAAGATATACCGCAAAAATATAAACTGTGCTTATGATAAGGACAATGATAGTTGCAGGGACTGCATACTTGCAGTATTTGCCCCAGCTTACAGGGTGACCGGCCTTGGCTGCTGCAGCTGTACCAACAACGTTGGCAGAAGCACCGATAGGTGTTGCGTTGCCGCCGATGTCGGTTCCCATTGAAAGTGCCCAAGCCAGAGTACCAAGGTCAACGCCGGATGTAACAGACAGGGTTTTAATAACAGGGAGCATGGTTGCAGCAAAGGGAATGTTATCCACAAATGCACTGGTAATTGCGGAAAGCCATATAATAATTGCAACCATAAGCATTGCGTTGCCGCCGCTTATACGCTCAATGAACTGAGCCACGATTTCCAGAACTCCGGTCTGTTCAAGTCCGCCGACTACCACGAACAGTCCTATAAAGAACACCAGAGTTTTATAGTCGAAGCCTTTCATCAGCTCCGGTATTTTTTTACCTGCTGCAAGCAGAGTGAGGACTGAAACGAAAACGCCTATGAACGCAACGGTAAAGCCTGTGTTTGCGTGGGTAATTAAGAGCACAACCGCAATGGCAAAGATAATGCAGCTGAATGCAAAATCCTTTTTGCTGGTAATTGCGCTTTCAGGTTCGGGCAGATTTGCAAAATCCTCCGCAGTGGCTTTGCTCTTTAAATCCTTTTTGAAAACAAAGAGGAAGTAGGGTACAATAATCACAAAGGAGATGAGAGCAATAAGTCCGGTGTTGCTCAAGAAGTCAAAGAATGAGTATCCCAGAGAAGTGCCTATAATGATGTTGGGGGGATCGCCGCACATTGTAGCAGAACCGCCCAGATTTGCGCAGAAAATTTCTGACAAAATCATAGGAACAGGGTTGAATTTAAGAAGTTTCGCAAGTTCAACAGTAGCAGTTGCAAGGAACAGAATAACTGTAATGCTGTCGATGAACATGGAAAGAACAAAGCTCATAACCAGGAACACTAAAAATACCGGAACCATTTTGTAGTGAACCATTTTTGCAAGTCTCATGCAGAGCCAACGGAAAAATCCTGATTTGCCCATACCTTCAACCATTATCATCATTCCTGCAATGAATATAATGGTTGCCCAGTTAATTCCGCTGGATTCCTCCGCAGCACCTGTGGTGTGCCAGAATTCCATAGAAAATATGGACTGTATGTTGAGTGTTGCTGTGACCGCGCTAATATCGTGCATGCAAAAACCGAACACAACAACAAGTGTGAGCAGTCCGCATATCATGGTGACGGTTTGGCGCTCAAATACTTCCAGTATGATCATAAGAAACATAACTAAGAAAATAATAACTGATAAAATTTGTGCTGCCATAATACATCTCTTTCTAAAGTATAATTTGAAAGCAAGTAATCTTCAAGAGATAGTTGTTTTCACCGACGGAGTATTTTAGCACTTTGATTTTTCTATGTCAACGCTGTTATTCCCAAAAACTGGATAAAATACATAATATATTTCTCCTAAAATCATCAAAAACACTTGCAAATTTATATACGCTATGTTAAAATTCAAATTGCGCCTTGTAACTATGCCCTTTGTGCACAATCAAGGCAGCCTATGACGAGGAGTAAATTATAATGAAACAAGGTATTCATCCTAATTACCAGCAGACTACCATCAGATGCGCCTGCGGTGCCGTCATCGAGACCGGTTCCACCAAGCCCAACATCACCGTAGAAATCTGCTCCAAGTGCCACCCCTTCTACACCGGCAAACAGAAACTGGTCGATACCAGCGGCCGTGTTGATAAGTTCAACAAGAAGTACGGCATTAAGTAATCAGGCCCTTTATAAAATAGCCTGATGTAAAACTTCAGGAAGAGTCGGGACGAATGTCGTCCCGGCTCTTCCTGTTTTTATACAAATTTTCTTACCGCATTGTTTTATATAAAAATTTTTAAAGGGGTGTAAAAAATGGAAGAACTGAAAACTAAGAAAATCGGCCTTGTGCTCTCCGGCGGCGCTGCAAGGGGGGCATATCAGGCTGGTATGTTAAAGGCTTTGGAGGAATTGGGAATTTCCGATAATATAGAAGCCATCGCCGGCTGTTCAGTAGGTGCGCTAAACGCAATGCTGTTTGCCACCGGCGGCTGGGAAGCCGTATATGAAAAACTGCTTGAATTTCCCGATACCTTTGCCGCATCTAAGATTCTGGACGACAAAACCGTCCGTGAGAGCAAAAAGCTTGTCCGTCAGGGCAAAGTCAGTTTAGAAGAGTATATCTCCTCTCCACGCTTTGGTCAGTGTATTCTCGATAAGTTTGCGGCTCGACTGGCTTTAATTGCTACCGATGAAAAGTTGAGAAACCTGAAGCGCCGGCTCTACGCCTGCTGCTACAATCTGGAGAAAGAAGAGCCGGAATATTTCTGCTTAAACGGACTGTCTCCCGATGATCAGCGTCTGCTTATAGGAGCAAGCGGCAGTGTGCCTTTTCTCTATCCCCCTGTTGAATATAATGCTTATCACTATTTAGACGGCGGCCTTATTCCCTCCATTTGCAAGTCTCCCGCTCCGCCGGATAAAACTCCCCTAAAGGCGCTTTATAATGACAGTGTAGATGCTGTTATAGTGAACTTAATTGATTTAAGCGACGAGGCAGACATCCGGTATATGAAGCCGGATGTTCAGTATATCCAGATTCGCCCCAGTAAGGTGCTTGAACAGGAAACAGGTGCCGACACCATGAATTTCTCTCCTGATAATCTCAAGGCATATAAAGACCTTGGATATTATGACACTCTGAAAACCTTTGAAGATTTAAAATAAAACGGCAAAATGCGGCGGAAAATTCCGTCGCTTTTTTGCTTAAATAAATGTGTATTTTTTAAGTCTGTCCATTGCCTCTTTGAGCTTTGCAGCAGGCAGAGCCAGATTCATGCGTATAGAGTCAGGCCAGATAAAGTCCTCACCGTTCTGCCAGATAACTCCGCACTTTATGCCACGGAGCTGAAGCTCATGGATAGAGACATTGTGCTCTCTGCACCAGTCGCCGCAGTCCAGAAACAGCATGTATGTACCCTGCGGGCGCATAACACGGACACCGGGGAAGTTCTTTTCAATGAACTCACAGGCGTATCTGTGGTTTTCGTCTATAACTGCGCACATCTGGTCGGTCCATTCCTCACCCTCAGGGCTGAATGCACCAACAAGAGCGTGGACGGAAAGCACGTTAGGCTCATTGTAGTGGGTAATGTTACTGCGTCTGTCTATTCTGTCACGGAGATACTTGTTGTAAATTATGTGGTATGAACCCACAAGACCTGCAAGGCTGAAAGTCTTGGAGGGAGCATAGAAAGCGATAACACGCTTTTTTGCGTCCTCGGATACAGCCTGAGTGGGTATATGGGTGTGACCGGGCATGATAATGTCGGACCAGATTTCGTCAGAGATAACAACGCAGTCGTTTTCTGTATAGACCTCTAAAGCCTTTTCGATTTCCCACTTTTCCCACACTCTGCCGGTGGGGTTATGGGGAGAACAGAACACAACAAAATGGATGTTGTTTTCCTTGAGTTTCCTGTCCATATCCTCAAAGTCCATGCGCCATATGCCCTCTTCATCTCTCTTCAGGGGGCTGTGGACTATGTATCTGCCGGCGGCTTCTATGGTGTGAGTAAAGCCAACGTATGTGGGAGAATGGAGCAGGATTTTGTCTCCGGGGTTTGTGAAAGATTGAAGAGCGCAGCTAAGACCGCCCAGAACGCCGTTTTCATAGCCAATATGCTCTTTTTCAAGACCTTTAACGCCGTTTCTCTTCTCCTGCCAGTTAATTATGCTGTTGAAATATTCGTCACTCAGGGGGAAATAGCCGAAAGACGGGAATTTAAGTCTCTCCTCTATTGCCTCCAGTACAGGAGGAGCTGTGGGGAAGCTCATATCGGCTACCCACATGGGGATGGCCTCAAAGCCCTCATCGGGCTTTACATCTGCAAAAGGAATAACATCGGCGGCTATGGAGTCTTTTCCACGGCGGTCAAGAATAGTGGTAAAGTCATATTTCATATTCTGCAATTCTCCTTATCTGTCTATGATTATGACGATTAAGCCCCGGAGAGGAAGTTCTCTCCGGGGACTTTGTTTTTATCAGCTCAGGAAGTCTCTCAGCTTCTTGGAGCGGCTGGGATGGCGGAGCTTTCTGAGAGCCTTTGCCTCGATCTGGCGTATACGCTCTCTTGTAACATTGAATTCTTTGCCCACTTCTTCCAGAGTTCTGGTGCGGCCGTCAACTATGCCGAAGCGGAGTTCCAGAACCTTTTTCTCTCTGGGAGCCAGAGTGTCCAGCACCTCCTCCAGCTGCTCACGGAGCAGGGAGAAGCTGGCGGCCTCGGAGGGTTCGGAAGCGTCCTCGTCGGGGATAAAGTCGCCAAGGTGAGAGTCCTCTTCCTCGCCTATGGGAGTTTCGAGAGAAACAGGCTCCTGAGCAATTTTCAGAATATCTCTGACCTTTTCAACAGGCATATCCATTTCCTCTGCAATTTCCTCTGCGGAGGGGTCGTGACCCAGTTCCTGCAAAAGCTGACGGGAGACACGGATAGTCTTGTTTATGGTTTCAACCATATGAACAGGTATTCTTATGGTTCTTGCCTGGTCGGCAATAGCTCTGGTGATAGCCTGACGAATCCACCATGTAGCATAAGTGGAGAACTTGTAGCCCTTGGTGTAGTCGAACTTTTCAACAGCCTTTATAAGACCAAGGTTACCCTCCTGAATAAGGTCAAGGAAAAGCATACCTCTGCCCACATAGCGCTTTGCAATGGAGACAACCAGACGGAGGTTGGCCTCGGTCATTCTGCGCTTTGCTTCCTCGTCGCCGTCTGCCATTCTGATAGCAAGGGCGATTTCCTCGTCAGGATTGAGAAGAGGAACCTTACCGATTTCTTTAAGGTACATACGTACAGGGTCATCGGTGGAGAAGTTATCAATGAGAGCGTCGGTGTTGTTAATTTCCTCTTCGCTCACTTCCTCAATCTGGGAAAGCTCGCTTTCTGAGATATTATCATCATCTATGGGAGGCAGCACGTCAGCAGAAACAACATCAATGTCTATGCCGTTTGCCTCCAAGGTTTCATAGAACTTGTCCATGATCTCGCTGTCCAGATTCATCTCTTCCAGACATTCCAGATCTCTGGTAGAGAGTTTACCGGCCTTTTTACCTTTTTGAAGGAGTTCTTCAAGGCGGACTTCCACCGGCTTTGCCGCTTCCTCAGGGTTCTCTTTTTTCTTTATGGTTTTCTTTTTAGCGGTTTTGGCGGCAGGCTTTTTCTTTTCAGAAGCCGGACGTGCTGCCGCTTCTTTTTCGTCGGCCTGTTTGAGCAACTCGTCCGCCATCATTTTAAGTTCCGCATTGGTATATCTATGTTCTGCCATATACCTTATACCCCTTTCTTTTTCCTAAGCTTCTCAGTCAGTTCTCTCAAATCGAGGGACTGAGTGTTAAACTCATTTTGTTCGTGTATTCTATTTATGTAATCCCGGAGAGCTGTACTGCCCATAGAAAGATCTTCAGGTCTTTGCAGAATACTCACCAGAAGTGACATCTCGGAAGAAGAGAGCTCCGCACTCAGTGCGGCGTTACTCAGAGTTTCGCCTCTGTCTACTCTCTCTCGCATAAGCCCGTATATCCGCCTCAGCGCATCAGAGCTGAACTGCTCAGGCTCCGGCAGTCCCGGAGTTTTAGCCAGTGCAGGGTCAAGATATAAAAGCCTTATTATTCCCTCCTCGGCAACTGCCGACTGGGGATTTTCGTAATGTAGTTCCCTGTCCTCCGGCTGCATTTGCCGTACAGGTCTTGTCTGCTCTTTTTCAAATTTCTTCCTGTTCCAGCTCAGGAGCTTTTTCCGCCGCCGTTCCACTTCGTTAATAACGGCGTCGTCTTTAAGTCCCGTCATAGAGGCAACCCTCATGGCGTAGACCTGCCGCTCGGCAGAGCCGGGAAGCTTTGACAAAAGGTCGGTGGCTTCCTTTAAGAATTCCACCTTTTGCTCATCTATACTTAAATCGTACTTTTCCAGTACGTTTCTAAGCCTGTAATCCACCTGATTTTCAGAGCCGTTAAGCAGCTGTCGGAAAGCATCAGGCCCTTTCTTTTTGATGTATTCGTCAGGGTCCTTTGCACCCTCAAGCCGCAGAACCTTAACCTTGACATCAAGCTTTTCCAGAATTCCGATAGCTCGTTTTGCAGCGCTTACACCGGCGGTATCGCTATCGTAGGCAATGATTACCTGATTTTTATAATGGGAAATCAGTCTGGCCTGTTCAGGTGTGAGAGCTGTTCCCAGTGAAGCAACCGCTGAGTCGAAACCGGCCTGATGCAGGGATACCACGTCTATATTTCCCTCTGCAAGTATTATGTATTCCTCTTTTGATTTTTTTGCCAGATTTAGGCCGAATAAGTTACGGCTTTTGTTATATACAAGGCTTTCAGGGCTGTTCATGTACTTTGGCCCGCTGTCGTCCAGAATACGGCCGGAAAAGCCGATAACCTCGCCCCTCACGTCGATAATGGGGAACATGAGACGGTTGCGGAACACGTCGTAAAATCCGCCCCTCTGACCTTTTTTCAACAGTCCTGCCTCGAACATATCGTAGTCCGAATAGCCCTTTTCTCTCATGGCACGGCGGAGAGAGTCCCATGTATTGGGAGCAAAGCCAAGACCGAAATTGGTGGCAACACGGTGAGAAATGCCACGGGAGCGCATATAATCCCGTGCGCCCTCACCCTGCGGTGAGTTCAGCTGGGCATTAAAAAATCTGGCGGCATCTTTATTGAGCTTTAAAAGTACCGCCCGTTTTTTTGAAGTTTCGTCAAGACCCTCTCTGGGAATTTCCATTCCCACTCTTTTGGCAAGAAATTCCACAGCTTCGGGGAAGCTGAGGTTTTCCGCCTCCATTATAAAGTGGATAACGTCACCGCCCTTGTGGCATGAATAGCAGTAGAAAATCTGCTTAGAGGGGGTGACGGAAAAGGACGCTGTTTTTTCGCTGTGGAAAGGACAGAGTCCGAACATATAGGAGCCGCTTTTTTTATTAAGGGTCACATATGAGGAAACCACATCTACTATATCGTTTCGTTCGATCAGCTCGGCTAAAAATTCATCTGAAAATTTCAATGCGCTCCTCCTTCGATAGTTATTTTACCGACCACACAAAGGGAATGAATATCTCGTCGAATTTCTCCATTGCGTAGCCGTCGGTCATACCTGATATATAGTCAACAGCCGCCCTCTCGACGCCCTCTGTCTCAATAACAGTGCTGAAATCCTGCGGCAATGTCTCAGGGTGAGACACATAGTGGTCATAGAGCATTTTCAAAATGCCCTCCACCTTGCTCTCCTCGCCCTTGGCGATAGGATTGCGATAAACCTCTGAATACATATATTTGTGGAAAAAGTCAAAGGTTTCCTGCATTTCCGGTGACATTTTAAGTTCACCCTGGCTGCTGTTTTTGATAAGGTCGGTAAGAATAGAATTTATTCTCTGGCTGTTTTTTTCTCCGCAGTTGCGGCGGATAATTTCCGGCACGTCCTCTGCCCGAACAATTCCTGCCCGAATAGAGTCGTCCAGATCGTGATTTATGTATGCTATCCTGTCGCAGAGACGAACAGTGGTCGCCTCCATTGTATCCTCCGGATCGCCGTGGGTATGGTGGAGAATTCCCATTCTTGTCTCGTAGCACAGGTTCAGACCTCTGCCGTCCCGCTCCAGTCGGTCAACCACTCTGAGGCTCTGCTCATAGTGCTTAAAGCCATTGGGGTAAATGGCATTGAGTGCCCGCTCTCCGGCGTGGCCGAAAGGCGTGTGACCTAAATCATGCCCCAACGCTATCGCCTCGGCTAAATCCTCATTTAGCTGCAAGGCTCTTGCGACCGTTCTGGCAAGGCGGCTCACTTCAAGGGTGTGGGTAAGTCTGGTGCGGTAATGGTCGCCCACAGGCTGTAAAAAGACCTGCGTTTTATGCTTTAAGCGGCGGAAAGACTTGGAATGTGTAATCCTGTCAACGTCCCGCTGAAAGCAGGTGCGAATATCACATTCTTTTTCGGGGGTAAGCCGTCCCATACTGTTTTCAGACAACACACCGTATTGGCAGATAAGGCTTCTCTCAGCCATTTCACGCTGAATTCTGGGGCAAACCATATGCAAACAGCTCCTTCCCTATTTTACAGGATACTACCTCTCATATTATATATACGACGTGAAAAAGCATTTCCCTTTATTTTTTAAAAAATTTTTTATTTTTCTTGCTCGGCTTCCATTTACCCCCGTTAAAACAGGGTTTTCCGTCTATTTTATGCAAGGTATACAAAAACAGAGACTCCCTTTTGGAAGTCTCTGCTAATTAAATTTTTAATTCAAGGATTATTCCATAGTGTCGGTCTGGTCGTCATCGTCAGTCTTCTTGTTCTTTTTCAGAATGAAGAACACTGCACCGGCAACAACCACCAGAGACACAGCTGCAATGCTTGCCCAGAGAGCCACGTTGCTCTCATCACCGGTCTTGGGTGCTGCTGCGGGGTCAACCCAGACAGCGTATACGGTCAGGTCGGGGAATTTCTCGTTGAGCAGGCAAACGTCACCGGGCTGAAGAACTACCTCTGTTCCCTTGTGGAGAGACCAGCCCATGAACTTCATGCCGTCCTTGGTAGGAACCTTATCAGTAACAGTGAGGCGAACTTCACGGTGCTTGCTCATGCCCATATCCTGAGGTTCGGGAGCGCCTGTACCGCCGTTGGCATCAAATCTGAGTATGTAGTGGAGAGGCTCTCTCTCTTTCCAGACTGCCTTTGCGGTAGCGTCTACACTGTTATAAACCTTGTCACCGGCCTTGAAAACAGTGCCGGCAATTTCCCAGCCCTGGAAGTCATGCTCGTCTCTCTGGTAGGGAGCTTCGGGCAGAACGAATTCAGCGTTGGAGCCTTCTTCTACGGTCTTGGTCTCGGAGCTGGTTTTACCGGAACCGTCGTTGTAGTCAAAGGTAAGGGTAATGTCCTTCATAACGGGTTTTTCGGGCTCTACAGGAATCTCTTTCCACAGAGCGGTAAATACAGTGTCACCGTTTATGGTGTATTTTCCGTCGGTTTCCACAGCATTCTCATCTGTTGCCCAACCGGCAAACTCATACTTGACTTTGTCGGTATCTACAGGCTTGAACTGGCAGGCAGGCTTTTCTATTGCGGTGCCCAGATTCACAACCATAGAATGCATTTCGCCCTGTCCATGTTCACCCGCAGCGAAAGTTACAGTTGCTTTAAGGTTTAAATCAATAGGGAGTGCATTTGATGCCAGATTACTGCCTTCAGCCGGAATCTGCAAATAATAATTTCCAGCTGAAAGACCGTCAATTACAGTTCTTTTTTCTGTTACAGGAGTGCCTTCGTCGCTGCTTAATGTAACGAGAATTTCTTCGCTGAACTCAATTTTTCCGTCTGTTGCATCAGCGGAGCTGGGGAAGGTAATGTTGGAGATAAACTCCGTAGGACTATGCATTCTACCGACTTCAAGCTTGGTTGGTTCTGCGTCATCTCCGGTTTTTACAAAGATGGTGTAATTATCAGCTTCACCGAGGACTATCTCAAACTTATCGCTATCGACAGGCTTGTATTCTCCGTCTTCCTTGGTGCTGTACTTCATGCCCTTTGCATTTATAAGGTTACCTGCTTTATCTGTTGTAGCTTCAAATTTCAGTTCCTTATTAGTGCCGTCAGCATTTCCGTTATTCTCCGGCACATCGGGGTTCACAGGCACATCTGGACTCTCCGTAGCATCGGTAATTACAAGCTCTTCCGTATTCTCCGGTTCTGCGGCAAATGCGCTTACCGGCAGCAGAGCGAACACAAAAATCAGTGCCAGAAGAGCGCCCATAAGTCTTGTGCTTTTCTTCATATAAAAAACCTCCTTGTGTTTTTTCATACAAAATATATTCTTACCCGAACAGCTTTTACAGCTGTTACTTTCACTTAAATTATAGCAGACAGGATATAAAAATCAACGATTTTAGTGCAAACAATTATTAAACTTTCTTAATAATTAGGAGTTTCTTTAACCTCATAGACATAAAAAAGCGGAGACTTTTCTGTCTCCGCCTGGTCTTTTCTCAGCCCTGTACGTATTTTCTGGCGATTCCTGCCGTATCCTTCATTTTTTTCTTTCCGCTTAAAAACTCACGGCTGGTCATAACCTGAGCGCCGATGTTTTCCATGTCTTTAAGGTTTGCTTTCTGGATTTCGTCCGTAGCGGAGGAAGTGCAGTTGCTTATAACAACCACGTTATAATCCAGAGAGATACCGTCATAGCAGGTAGTGCGTATGCAGTTTGGAGTAGTGGTGCCGATAAGTACAACGTTCTTTACTTCCAGACGGCGCAGCAGCATGTCAAGCTCAGTCTGGAAGAAAGCGGAGAAGCGAGGCTTTTTAACCATGTAGTCGCCGTCCTGCGGTTCAAATTCCTCCGGCATATCGGCGGAAATGTCGTCCATGCAGTTGGGGCTTATGGGCTTTCCGCCACGGAGCCAGCCCTCAAGTCTGGTATGTTCCACGTCGCTGCCGTTTTCACGGTAAAGGCGATTTACGAAAACAACGGGGATACCCTGTTCTCTGCAACCCCTTATCATTTTTGCGCAGTCAGGCACGGTGGCTGCCGCTCCTTTAATATAGCAGCTTGACTTTTCGCTTATAAAGCCTCTCTGCATATCAATAACTATAAGTGCTGTATCTTTCATAACAATACTCCTTTCTACTGCACTTTTAAGGTCATAGCGGCCTGTTATATTTCAATTTCGTACTTTTCATAAGCATTTATTATTCTTGTGTTTTCCCTCTGCAGCTCTCTGGGAATGTTGTGTCCGTAATTCATGTGGACATGACCGTGGACAAAAACCTTAGGCTTGTACTTGTCCATAAGCTCATTGAAGCACTCAAAGCCTCTGTGAGCATAATCGTCTGCATCGCCGTAGCCCGCAGCAGCGGCATGAGTCAGAACAACGTCCACACCGCCTGCAAGCTTGAGTTTCAGTTTCAGCCTTGAAATTCTCCGCCGCATTTCTTTTTCCGTGTACTGGTAGGGCGGCACGCCGCCGTAATCGGGGCTTCCGCCAAGACCCAGTATACGCAGTCCGTTATGAATGTAAAGCTTATCATCAATATTGGTGCAGCCCTCCGGCGGAGTCATGGCATATTTGGTGTCGTGGTTGCCGTGGACATAGAGCAGGGGCACATTTGCCATGGTCACAATAAAGCTGAGGTAGTCGTGCTTTAAGTCTCCGCAGGAGAGTATAAGGTCATAGCCTTTCAGTTTTCCGGGTGTGTAGTAATCCCAAAGTCCGGGGCTTTCTTTATCGGAAAGTAAAAGTAATTTCAAAGGATAACCCCCTCCTTTTCGGGGATTATTTCGTCCCTGTAAATGCCCTGAACACGGGCGATATTCTGTCCCTTTTCGGTCAGCTCTTCAAAGCTTGGGATTTTACCGTCTATATTGTCGCAAAGCCAGTCCATATGCAGGATTTCTTCGTAGTTAAAATACTTACTGCCGTCGTTTCTCACCGTGCCGTCCTGAGATACCACCGGACGGTGGAAGGGTCTGATACTGTCATTTATTATGCTCTCCTCAAGGATAAGCGCCAGTGCTTTCACCCCTGCGGGAATTATATCTGCATATTCAATGCCTACAACGCCGCTGTCCAGACCCCACCAGTAGTTTACAGCGTGTTCGCTGTCCTTGCTGAAATTCAGGGTGTCCCAGCCGCCGTCCATAACACTGGTTATAAGTTTTATATAGAATGTACCCCAGTTCCAGTAAGGCGAAGCCAGAAGCTCCGTGGAGCCGTCAGGACGGATACGGGAAGTACCCCACAGACCGTTTTCCCAACCCGGTACAGGAATATCCAGAGTGGAAACCACTTCAATCCCCTTTGCTTTCAGCTCCTCTAAAGGTTCTCCAGGAACGCATGACCATTTAAGGTCAATTCTTGCTCTGGGGTTTGTGAGCTGTGCGCCAAGGGCAAAGGCGTTAATTCCGGCAGGTACGCCGAAAATGGGGTAGCTTGCTATATAGCCTATATGGTCGTTGCGGCTCATAGCTCCTGCTATTGCGCCGGATATAAACTTACCCTCGTAGATACGGCTGTAAAAGGTGCGCACGCCTGTGTAAGCCATAGCAACAGAGCAGTTGAGTATTTTTATATTAGGGTGCTGAGCGGCAAACTTTCTGCACTGGGCAATAAGTGAGGGTGTGGTGGTAAATATGAGCTGAACTCCTCTGCGGGCGGCATCTTCCAGAGCAGCCTCCGCCTTAAAGCCTGTGCCTACATTCATATAAACCAAGGTCTCCACCTTGTCGCCCATAACCTCCTGCATTTTGCGGCGGCCTTCCTCGTGGGCGCTTGTCCAGTTACTCACCTCCGGTGACAGTTCGTGGATAAATGCCACCTTCAAACGGCTTGGGAACACGGTGGCTTTCAGCTTTTCCATAAAGCTTCTGGAATCTTCAACGCTCTCATCGTCAGTGCTGACTTCGATAGGCCCGCCTTTTTCCAGTGCCTTTACGTCCTGCCAGATTGTCTGCAAAGAGTTTATAAGCTCGCCTTGAGACATCTCTTTAAGACTTTCAAATGGGTATACGAGAAGCCACACCAGCAGTATATCTGCCGTTGTAACGCTCATTTCCTCGTCTGTGAATTTATTAAGCGCCATAGAGAAGTTATAGAAGCCTGAGCGGAAAGTTCTCTGCTCCTCCTGTGTCCACTCATGGTCAGCTTCATAACCCAGTGCCGCCTGAAGCTTGGGGAAGCTTCCGGGTCGGGTAAAGCGCACCTGATAGAGCTTTGTTTTCTGATAGTAGTCCATAAACTCGTAGTAACGCTTAATTTCGTAGTCGTCGGAGTATTCAGGGATAAGTCTTGTAACAAATCCGGGGATAGAGCTTGCGCCGTAGCTTTTCAGCACGCTCACACGCTTGTTGCCCTCAAGGACATAGAAGCGGCCTAAATACTCGTAACAGCGCACAGGGTCACGAATTCCCTCATCGCTGAGATGGGAGTTGCAGAGCTGTATCCATTTTGCGCCGAATTCGGAGTTTACAGGCAAAAGCGGCATAAAATCGGAGGCAAAAGCAACAGTGCGCCCCTTGGTTTTTGTGCCGGCTATCATATCTGACGGGATTTCGATAAGTCCCAGACCCATGTGTCCGACGATGGCATTGTCTTCAAGGATTTCATCAAGAACCTGCAAATAAGGGTTTCTGCCCTTGTGGACATTTTCCTTGTAGGTCTTGCGCCCCGCTTTCAGGGCAGACTCATACTGCTCTCTGGCTTCTTCTAACCCCATAGCAATCCCCTTTCAATATAAACACCTGCAAAATATATTCTCTGTATTCAGATATTATACAGTCTTTCAAATCCACATTCAAGCCGTGTCTTTGCTGTGTCATTATTGTTTACAAAATCACTTAACTTTCATTTTTCGTACTTTCACGATAGTTGTTGGTATGGTATAATGTAGATAAAGCAGTAATGCCATTACCTTTAGTTATAGTTCCCTGATAGTTGTTGGTATGGTATAATTAAGCCGAGAGACGCAGCTTGACAAAGATAGTTATAGTTCCCTGATAGTTGTTGGTATGGTATAATACCAAAAAAGGACTTAGCAGAAGTCAAGGCGTTATAGTTCCCTGATAGTTGTTGGTATGGTATAATTTGCTGCCTTATACAAATTATACGATTCGGGTTATAGTTCCCTGATAGTTGTTGGTATGGTATAATACAACTTCGTGATATGATGTGCGCTGAACCGTTATAGTTCCCTGATAGTTGTTGGTATGGTATAATTTGGCAGATGCGGACTAAGAAGCTTGTTCGGTTATAGATCCCTGATAGTTGTTGGTATGGTATAATGTGCGTTTGGCGGTCTTGCGGGCTTCCCGGGTTATAGTTCCCTGATAGTTGTTGGTATGGTATAATTACAACAGGGAGAAAACAAAAGATAGTGACCGTTATAGTTCCCTGATAGTTGTTGGTATGGTATAATAGCAGATATGGAAACGGAGAGGCAAATAAGAGTTATAGTTCCCTGATAGTTGTTGGTATGGTATAATCTTGGGAAATCCACCCCAATTAAATACTAAGTTATAGTTCCCTGATAGTTGTTGGTATGGTATAATAGACTATCGAGAAAAGCCTGTCCGGGCAATGGTTTCCGGGCAGGCTTTTTCTTTAAATTTCAGAAGATGGAGAGCTGTTCGCACTGAAAAGGCTTATCCTCCTCTGTCAGTTTTCCCAAAAGTATATCTATAGATTCGTATTGTTTTTCCGTAATTACAAGTAATCTGACTGAGCCATTATCAGGCAGATTATTTTTTATTCTTGTTATATATTTTCCACTGCAACATTTCTGAAAGCCATTTTACTTGCCTCCTATATTGAAGTTTTGTCTTGTCTCTTTCCTGACCGGATAATAGTTTCCAAGAATGTCTACGGTGTACTTTTCAATGCTTTCCAGCGTTTTTACACCTATGCCTCTGATAGAATAGCTGTTGTCGTTGTTTATGCCACCTATTGCCGCTGTACTTATATCTGTTCCCTTATAATACAGCATTTCGCTTTTAACCTCATAGCTGTCAGGTAAACTGCTTTTTTTGTTTGCTTTAGTAAGCTTTAAAAGCTTTTTATGGGTTACTCTTATAAGGTCGTTGGAATATAAGGAGAACTGAAAATCTTCTTCCCGCATCTCTTTCCACTTTTCATAACGGTTTCCCTTAAAATCCTTTGGTATATTAACACAGGCTTTATTGGGCAGTTCTTTATTGAGAGTATCTGCAACATATATCGGGACAAGGTAATAGCCCTCTCCCTCCACCTTGAATACATCCACTCTGACCATGCTTTCGTTGTCCGCAACGGCAGTGTGTCCCTGCACAGGCACGGGGTTAGTGCTTTTTTCCATAAGCTTTACCGTTTTTACAACAGGTCCCGGACTTCCGTCCTTTTTAGGCTTATGGAATGGTTCTGCAAATGCCTTTTCTCCGTCGCCGCCGAATTCCGACAGTCTCTCTTTAAGTGCGTTATAAAGCAGGCGGTCACTGTCAGGAGAAAAATAATCCTCTATCTCTCCGTCTTTAAGTTTCAGCTTATTTAATGCAGTTTTTGTCAGCACATATCCCTCATCAAGATGCTTTGAGCTTTTTACAGTGTCTTTGTGAGCCGCACCTGTGACCTTTCTGTTTGGCATTCTTGAGACGAAAATCGGCTTTACCTCCGGTCTGTCCTGCTCCATATAAAACGGCAGTCTAAGCTCCGCTATAAGCTTTGATGGATTATTTCCAAGCCTTGCCTCCAGTTCCTTTCTGAAATGCGGCCAGGGATAGGGGAATTTGTCCAGTACTTCACCTGTTTTGGAAGAATAGACATAGCTCCCGCTCTCGTCCTGAACATAACGGCACTCTCTGTATTTGGAGTATTTTGTTATTTTCTGTATCATGCCGTCGGTAGTACAGGCAATCACCAGAGCGTCTACTGCGTGGTGGCGGTCTCCGTCCTCTCTGACCTTCTTTATGCCCCAGCGCTTTCGCATATAGTCGGTAACAGCGCCGTTAACAGCCTTGACTTTCTTCTTTTTACCCTTGGCAGAGGGGGCAAAAATCAGATTATCGTTTATGTAGTTGAGCATAAAGCGGGATATGGTTCTGGTGTCCTGTAAATTTCGTTCCTTGAATCCCTGTTCTTCATCGTCCAGAGTTTCCTTCAAAAGCAAATCCCGTTTTTTATAGTTACGTACATTGTTTTTGACCCAGACTATAAAATCATCTCTCCGCTTTCCGCTTAAATATTGAAGCGGAAGTCGGTTGCCTTTATTGCGGTTTTCCGCAGTTAAAACAAGCACCTTGTTTTTATAGCTGTCGTCAAAGCTTATGCTGTATGGAACAATGTGGTCAATTTCGGCATAGCCCGGCTCAAACAGGCGGCTTATCGACATTTTCTTTAGAGAATAGGCGCAAACTCCGTCCTGCTCTTCAAAAAGCTTCAGCTTCACAAGGTCAATGCCGCTTGGATACTGAACGCCGAACTCCGTCTTTATCCGCTCCAATGTGTTCTCGTTGGCCTTATGTCGGGTTTCCATATCTTTTTCAAGCTTGTTCCGCTCTAATTTGCTTTTTGACATTTCACGAGCCAGCTCAATGTTTATATACATTGGGCTTTTTTCGTACTTTCTAATAATAGCGTTTACAACTTTTATAGTCTGGGATATTGCCCTCAGAGCAACAGGACTGCTAATTTCATCATTTTCATTTTTAAAGGCCGGCAGAGTGAAGCTCTTTTCTTCATTGTTATGAGCTTTAAAGTCGTAACCTGCCTCTTTACAGGCATCGGAATAGTTCATGCCCTTTTCAAGATAAGGAATAATTTTATCAAGTGCTTTCAGAGATAAATGACCGCATTTTGTGAAATTTAGACCGCTGAGAGCGTCAACGTCTATCTCTTCCAAACCTGCCTCACGCAGTTTCCGGCGGACTTTTTCCTCATCCTTATTCAATGTCAGAGCTGTTCCTATTGCATTTCTCTGCTCCAGACTTATAGCTTCAAAACGGCCTTTGCCGTTTTTCTCCACTGCTTTCTTCATCTCGTGATAGGCTTTAAGATAGCAGAATTTCTCCTTCTTTTCTATCTCTTCAAAGCTCTTTTCCGCTTCATACCTGAGGGTATTGAACCGCAGTTTATCGTCTATCCCCAGTTCTTTTCTGATTCTGGCATAGTTGAGAGCTGCCGTTTTATGAGAAAGCTCTATGAGCTTTTTCCTCTGCCCGTCATTTAAGGTCAGACTTTCCCCGTTTCCCACAAGCCGAATGTGGTTTATTTTCTGGAGCAGGTTAAAGTATTCAAATGAATAGGCAGCTTTTGCCGCTCTCAGCTCCCCCGCTTCAAATTCACAAGAACCCGGCTTAATGCTTCCGCTGTACGGGCTGTTTCCTCCCGGTCCCTCGTCAAATGACCGTTGGGACAACAGTATGGAGAGATATTTTTCCTCAGTATCCTTTGAGGCATACTCTGCCCCCAATTCTCTCTGAGCCTCAAATATCTTTTTTACCTCGTCCTCTATCATGTCTCGGCTCAAGGTAGAGAAATATTCTCCTCCTCTGTTTCGTCTATGCTCTTTGAACTGCTCGTCTTTAAAAAGCATTTCTCCCGCCGTGCGCCAGCCCATTTCCTCCATGCGCTTTTTGTTATCACTTACGGCAGTGAGAAGCTTTCCCTCCTCTTTGTCGCTTGCATTTTTTCGGTTGGACTTAAAGCCACGGCGCTGCGAAAGGTGGATAAGCACCCTTGCAAAATCAGGACGGCTCAGCTTCTCGTCGAGAGCGCGCACTCTCAGCTCGTACACGTCCCGAAGCTGACCGCTGTACAACTCTTTAAGCTCTTCCTCCGTCAAAATTCCGCTTTCAGCAATAAGCCGCCTTATACGCTGATTTCTGTGTCTGTGCCGTCTCAGTCTGCGTCTGGCACTTCTGGCCTCACGTCTTGGTGCAGCAAGAGAGGCTCCCGTTTTCGGGTGTTCCGCCGCATCAAATACTCTGCTGCCCATGTCTATTATGCCCATCGGGTTTTCGTCATCGTCCAGTGCAACAGTTGCCCAGCCCACAGAAGCTATTCCTATGTCCAAACCTATCCCGTATTCCCGCATTTTTCGTCCTCCTTTGAGGTGTTTTTTATTATTATATATTGTCAGAAATATTTTTACAATTATATTGCCTATAAAAAGATGACGCCCTGCAAATGCAGGGCGTCAGAGCTTTTAGGTGTACTACCTTATCATAGTAACCTGATAGTTCTTGGTATGGTATAAGAACTACTTACATAATATTCTTTTTTGCGGTAGAATTCAAGCTTTTATAAAATATTATTTTAAAATCTATATATTTCTTTTTCGGTCACTGCCATATTCATTTTCCTGTCGAAGCTATCTGTCTCCACCTTTTGGAGGTGCTGTGCCTCAAAGGCCACGGCTATGACAGCGGCATTTTTGCATTCAGGCAGGTAACGGTCGTAATAACCTCCGCCGTGTCCAAGTCTGTTTCCCTCTGAATCAAATCCCACGCATGGCGCTAGCACCAGAGAAATTTCCTCCGGCAAAACAAGCCTTGAGTTTTCCACATCCGGTTCACAAATGCCGTAAAGTCCGCACCGCCACTTTTGGGGTATATAGGCATCCATAATTCCGCCCTTTTGGGACACGGGAAAGGCCAGCTTTTTTCCGGCTTTTTGGAGCTTTTGGTGGAGATAACCAAGGTCTGCCTCGTCCCCCATTGCCATATAGGAAAAAATTATCTCCGCCTTTTGCGCATCTTCAAGCTCCAGAAGCTTCCGGCAGATTTCTCCGCTGAATTCCGCTCTTTTCTCTTCTCCCAATGCGCTTCTTGCCGCAAGCGCTGTTTTTCTCTGGCTTGTTTTATCCATAGTTTTTCCTCGCTTTTCCTATCCTGCATAAATTATATAATCCACGGGAAAACTGTCAAGACGAAAAAGAGTTTTACCGCCGCAACGGTAAAACTCTTTTAAATTATAAATTATTTTGCCTTTTTCTCTTTCTTGGGCAGCTTGGAGAAATAGTCCTGAGTCTGCTTGCGAACCTGTGGGAACAGAACTATAAGGGCTATCATGTTGGGGATAATTACAAGGCCCATAGCAAGGTCCTGAATGGTCCATACAAGGCTGATCTTGGTGAGAGCGCCGATAATGCAGAGGAAGGGGAAAATGTAGCGGAACACCTTTGTAACCTTGGGGCCGAAAGCGTAGGAAAAGCTCTTGGCGGCGTTAAACCACTGGCCCATGAGGGTAGTGAAGCAGAACACCAGCAGAGCAAATGCGCCTGCGTGCTTGAGAGGAGTCCAGACAGTTCCGAAAGCTTCAACAGCCATAGCGGCAGGAGTGATTCCGGTCTGATAAATGCCGGTAACACCTACGACAAGAGCAGTAATGGTGCAGATTACCATGGTGTCAAGGAAAACCTCGGTAACACCGGTTATACCCTCATCAACAGGGTGAGGAACGATGGTGGAGCCATGGGCGAAAGGTGCAGTACCTTCACCGGCCTCGTTGGAGTACATACCACGGGTAATACCGTTCTGAAGTGCTCTTGCGATAACGTATCCGCCAACACCGCCGGCGGCAGCCTCAAAGGAGAATGCCTCCCGGAAAATGGTGGCGAAAACTGCGGGAACATTCTGTATATTCAGGATTATTACCAGAATACCGGTCAGCATATAGAATATAGACATGGTGGGAACAAGCTTGGTTGCAAGGTCGGCAACACGCTTGAGACCGCCCAGAGTAATGGTCATCAGAAGCCCGATAAGTACAACACCGGTGAGCCATGTAGGCACATTGTAGTTGGAGTAGAGCAGGCTTGAGATAGTGTTGGACTGAACAAGGTTTGCACCCATCATCTTAACGCACATCAAAACTGCGATAACAACGCCCAGCCAGGGCATATGCAGACCGTCACGGATATAGTACATAGGTCCGCTGAGGAGGTTTCCGTTTTCGTCCTTACCTCTGTACATCTGAGACAGGACAATTTCGCCGTATTTCAGAGCCATGCCGAAGAATGCGGCAAACCACATCCAGAAAACAGAGCCCAGACCGCCGGCAACAATAGCAGTAGCAACACCCACAACGTTACCGCCGCCAACGTTACCTGCCAGAGTAACCATCATAGCCTTGAACGATGAAACAGAACCCGAACCTTTATCTGTATTTCTCTCTTTAAAAGAGTCTACCAGAGTCTTTTTAATGATGTATCCAAAGTGCCTGACCTGAACAAAGTTATTGGCAAAGCTATAGAGGACGCCCAATCCCAGAAGGACGAACACCAGCCATTTACCCCAAATCCAGGAGTTGATTAACTCCAAAACGCTTTCTAATTTTTCCATATTCCCGCTTTCCTTTCTTCTTGTGGTGGGAGCGCAAAGTGGGCATAAAAAATGAACTCCTTAATTCAGAAGTTCAATCCTCATAACACTATTTTCCCAAATATAACTCATTATATTGCTACAATATTAGCATATTTAGCATATTTATTGCAAGTTACTTTTCCTTACAGCGGCATATTTCGCCCTCTTGCACAGATATAAGCATTGATTTTTATAAGGTTTGCACAAGCTCCAAGGATATTCATGGCAAAATCTTCCAATTTTTACTAACAAAAATGACCGCAAAGCTCAAAAAAGCTGCGGTCATTTCCATAATTTTACTTTTAAAATACAGAATTTGCATGATTGTAAGAGCTCAGCGCAAGGCTGAAAATTCCCATTTAGCCCACAATTTCCCTGTATTCCGGCTTCAGAATATCATTTATGATGCTCTTTTCTATCACGAACTCAGGTGCGCCGATATATCCGGGGCCTACTTCATACTTATCAAAGGGAACAACTAAGTTTCCGTCTTTGTTCCAATAGAAGTTATGCTCACTTTCCAGAAGCGGAGAATTTGAGGTGAACTCTTCTTCGTCCATCCAGAAAACCTGCTCGGGATTTACGGTCATTCTCTCTTTCATCTGACGTTCAATTTCGGAAGAAACAAGGTTCAGGCCGGCCTGTGATTCAAAAACATCTCCTAATTCCACAATTTCACCTTTCACACGGTCGATATTGTAGAACTTGAAATAGCTGTCACTGTCGGCGGCAGTCTCAGTTACCGTGAGCTTAAGGGTAAACCACTTGGGTGTCTCGGTAACAGCATCATAATCCAGGTAAATTGCTCCGTAGCCCTCGGACTGGCTCGCACCCAAAGTCTCATAAAACTGGTTTACAAGGGCCTCGGTGAGCTGATTTACGTCCTTGTTTATAAACTCCCCCGCTTCATTTTGGTTCTGAACCTCGGGGACTTTTATATCCATTTCGTAGTTGCCGTCGGAATAGATATAGTTTCTTATGGTGACAAGCTCTACCAGCTTGCCAACCACAGGAACGTGCTCCAGCGCCTCAGCATAAGCAGGGCTCACATTGGGCATGACAACGAACAGAACCAGAACAAAGCAGGCCGCAATGCCCACAATTTTAGAAACGTAGTTTCTCCTGTGAGCCTTGCCGTCACTGTCAGGAAGGTCTTCCAGAGTGTCGTCAATAACCTTTACAACAGATTGCGGCACCTCTCTGTGTTCTGCCTTTGCTAACTCCTTTATCTTCTTATCGAATTTATTCATTCAAAAATCCTCATTCAATAATTTCTTCAACATTTTTCTGGCACGGGAAAGCTGCTGCCGAACTGCGGCAGGGCTTGTGCCTGTAATTTGTGCAATTATCGAGACCGATAGATTTTCATAATAAAATAAGTTTACAACTGTTCTGTATGGCTCGTTAAGGCTTTCAACTGCATCGTGCAGGGTCATTTTAGTTGCAATATCCACGCCGTCACTTTTTTCAGCCACATCATATAGTGTGTCCAATTCCACAAACTTTGAGTTTTTGCGTATCATTTCTATTGCTGTGTTGTGGACAATACGCAGTATCCACGCTTTGAAAGCACCTTCGTTTTTAAGCAGAGCGGTGCTCCCGTATGCTCTGCATATGGATTCGCTAATAACATCTGCCGCATCATCTTCATTTCTGACGATAGAATAGGCAAGTGCATACATTGAGGCTTGGTGTTCTTTTATATTATGGCAGAACTTTTCCTTTTCGGTCAAAATCCATTCTCCTCCCAGATTTGCGCCGACTGATCTACTATCCACTTGCCCCATTCTACATAAAACTTTGCGTAGAGATGTACTCCGTCGCCGGTTTTAGAGGGAGCAAGTCCACCATTATTATCATCGAAAAGTTCATTTACGTCAAGATAGAATACATTATCTTTTTCAGCAAAAGCAGAAATTCCCTCGTTTATCTTGTTAAGGGTCTTGTTGTTAATGTAGCTGCCGCTGGCCTTGGCATTGGTGACGTGGAGGTTTGCCATGACGAAGATTTTAGCGTCAGGCTCATTTTCTTTGATGAAATCTACCAGCTTCTCATATTTTTCAACAGTCTGGTCTACTTCATAACCTGCTTCGTTTATACCGAGCATTAAATAAATCTTGTTGTAATCATTCTTTTGAAGGAGGTCTTTAAGAGTGACATAGCCGTAAGGAGAAACTTTTACGCCTTTTTCTAAAATGTTGTATACGCTCATTCCCACATCGGAGAAATACTCTGCACCCTCAATCTTGCCGTAATCTGCAAGACCGACAGTTCTGGAGTCACCGATAAACAGGGAGTCGTCCATAGGCATGGTTTTATACTCTCTGGGCTCCTCTTCCTTTTTTTCAACCTTCTCAGATTCAAACAGAGCTTTTTTAGAATCTGAGTGATCGTCAGGGTTTTCAACACCAACTGTGGGAATTTCCTGAGAGTCGGCGTGAGCAACGGTTTCTAATCCGGAGTCTTCGTTTGCTGCGTTGTCGCTCTTTTTAAAGAGCATGAATGCGCCCGCCACCGCAATGACAAGCACAAAGCTTATGATAATAATTAAATTTGATTTTTTCATACTTTACCTCACTTAAAATCTAAAATACATAAAAGGATCGTCAAATCCTCTGTACATGCAATATACACTACCCAGTAATATCGCCAGAAGTATAAGCCTTATAATGTGCTTGTTTTCAATCTTTTTCAGGATATTGAACGGCAGTTTAGTTGAAAGCAGGAAGCCTGCTATAAAGAAGGGATAATACATTCCCAGATATTTGAGATAATCTCCGGGGAAAAGGGGTTCATAACCACTGCTGAAGAAGGGGAATAGTCTGGAAAAGAAAATTCCCATCTGCTGCATATCGGTTATTGCAAATACAGACCAGCTAAGAGGGATTAACAGCAGCATATAAATGCGGCTTACAGCCTTGTGGCGGTTAAGAAAATCTCCTATCAGGAACTTTTCTGCGGCTATGAGTACAAAGAGTATCAGTCCCCACAGCAGGAAGTTATATCCCGCTCCGTGCCATGCACCGGTGAGAAGCCAAACTATAAACAGGTTTCTGATTGTGGCAGCTGTGCCTTTTCTGTTGCCGCCCAGAGGGATATACAGGTATTCTCTGAACCAACTGCCCAGAGTAATATGCCAGCGGCGCCAGAACTCAGTCATAGAGCGGCTGATGTAGGGGAAGTCGAAGTTTTTCGGAATGTTAAAGCCCATCATTCTGCCCAGACCCTGAGCCATCAGTGAGTAGCCGAAGAAGTCAAAATACAGCTGAAACGAAAAGGCTATCGCCGCCATCCATGCAAGAGGAGTGGAGATACTCTCAAAGCCTATATTCTGAGTTTGAGTGAATAGCTTTCCAAGGGGGTTTGCAAGCAGAACTTTAAGTCCCAGACCGAAAATGAAGGTTCCAAGACCGTCTTTAAAATCCTGCTTTCTGATTTCACGCTGGTCAAGCTCCGGCTTTATGGCATCGTATGTTACGATAGGACCGGCTATAAGCTGCTCAAACATGGAGATGTAAACGCTGAATTTCAGCAGGCTCTCTTCTGCCTGTATCTTGCCTCTGTATACATCCACGATGTAGGAAATTCCCTGAAAGGTGTAGAAAGAAATTCCAAGAGGCAGAATGATATTTGCTGAAATACTTATAAAGGAAAGTCTGTTTAACTCACCTGCTATGAAGTTGAAATACTTAAAGAAGCAGAGGCATATCACATGGAAAATGATGCCCAGAGTTAAAAACAGCTTCTTGCGATTGTCATATTTAGCAATCAGAAGACCCAGTACAAAGTCAAGCAATATACTGAGTAGGAGAAGGATTAAATGCTCAGGGTTGCTAATTGCGCCCGTAAAGTAAAAGATCAGACTTCCCAGAAGCAAAATAACGTTTTTTGCTTTTTTCGGCACTGCATAATAAATGGCCAGAAATATGGGAAGGAAAACGAAGATAAATTGAATACTGCTAAATACCATCTAATACCACCATTCAAAAAAATCAAAAATATTTAAAATTTCGTGTCACATTTTTTAATCGCCTATATTAGACGCTGGAAATCGACAATATGTGACAAGAATTTTTATTAAGAATTATTAAGATTTAAGCAAAAAAATTCCCCCTGTCTGCAAGCAGGGGGAATTGATATTTACTTAGAGCTTAAAATGGTTTATTTGTCAGTCTTTTTCTTCTTAACAACAACCACTACAACCACGCAAACTGCCAGAAGTACAACAATAATTGCAACAATTGCACCGGTGCTCATACCGCCCTCTTCGGCAGCAGGCTCGGTGGGTTCTGCAGGTACGGGAGCAGTTTCGGCAGGCTCTTCTGCTTTTTCGGTGTTGGCTGCCATTACAATTCTGCCGGAGCCGTTAACTGTGCTGTAGTCGACAGTCAGGCCGGGGTACTTTGCAGTGAGAGGAGAGTTGGCAGAGTCAACAACACCGTCAGGGAATGCCTGTACATAGTTTGCAAGAACCATGTAGTCTTCCATAACATAGTCCAGAACGTTCACAGCGCCGTCAAACATGCTGAAGCCGTCGCCCAGGTCACGGAGGGTGTAGTTGTAACCTGCCAGATTATATTCAGCATTGAGGTCCAGATCGTCCCAACCGTCAGTCTCCTTGTTATATACCTTTACGTCATGGACACGGTAGCCGTCAGTAGGTGCGCCGACCCACACACCCTTATCGTCTTTCTGAGTGGTGTCGGGCTTTTCAGGGTCAATCTGGTAGGTCAGACCGGAAACCTGCAGGAAACCGCCGCACTCTTCGCCGGTACCGGCAACACGAGCGCCCCATTCAAGAGCATCCAGAAGCTGCTGGCCGGTTACTGTCTGCAAGCACGCCACATTGCCGAAGGTGTGAATGCTCTTGCAGGTCAGGTAGGAAATATCGCCGGTGATAGCCTTGTTGCGGATACCGCCGCCGTTCATAACAGCAACATCTACATCCAGATCCATGTCGTCAAAGGTGTAGTAAAGAGCATCAGCGCAGAAGTCACCGGTGTTGGTCTCCTGGCTGCGAACCAGACGGGTTTCGCCGTCAAAGTTATCGAGGGTCAGAGGAGTAGAACCAACAACAGTGCCAAGCTCACCCTCAACTTCGCCAATCCAGCTGTCTTTCAGAGCTTTAACTTCTTCGTCAGCTGCATATTCGCCGTTGTACAGGTCGGAAACCAGATTGTAGCCTACAACCTTGGTCATATCCTCTCCGTGCTTATCTTTCTTAACTTCGCCGTTTTCGTCCAGATCAGGTTCAGTGATAGGCTCAGTGGTAATTAAGTCAGTCTCAATAGTGCCGTCCTCGTGAATTAACATCAAGCCGATGTTATCCATATAGGAACCGGTCTGAGAGAGGATAACAGGATTGCCGTCTTTGTCTTCAACAGTCTGAGCTTCTACTACGGAGTGAGAGTGACCGTCAATGAAAGCATTCAGACCGGATACATTTTTAATAGTAGAAGTGCTGGTCCAGGGCTCGGAAGAGGGGTCAACACCCAGATGACCCAGACCGATAACTACGGTAGCGCCCTCTGCCTTTGCATCGTCAATGGCTTTCTGTACGTCTGCATACAGAGCAGCACCGTCCTCGCCGCCGGAGATGCCGTATATGTAATTACCGTTCTCGTCCTGGAAGTAAGCCGGGGTAGACTTGGTAAAGGATTCGGGGGTCAAAACGCCGACAATAGCGACCTTCTGGTCGCCGCAGTCGAAAATCTTGTAGCTGTCCAGAACATTTTCGCCACGAACGCCGTCTTTTTCTTCGTAGAAGTTGCAGTCAAGGTAGGGGTACTCAGCCCATTCGATGATCTGCTTGCAGCCGTCCATACCGTAGTCGAACTCATGGTTGCCAAGAGTTGCGGCATCATAGCCTGCTGCATTCATGAACTGAATGATGTGCTCGCCCTTGTCCATAGAGCCAAAAGCGGTACCCTGTGCATGGTCACCGCCGTCTACCAGAAGAACGTGTTCATACTGTTCCTCCAGATCGCTCTTTATATTCTTCAGAACATCATAGCTCAGGGGCTGATCCACATAGGTGTGTACATCGTTTGTGTAAAGAATTGCGATGTCATCAGACTTTGCTTCCTCTGCAAAAGCGCTGGGAACCATAATGGAAATCAGCATTAAAATTGCAAGGAATACACTTAATTTTTTACGCATTTTTTCTCCTCCGTTTCATCATATTTTTCGGTACTATGTTGAGTATATTTATATTTTACTCTTTTTTAATACAAAAAGCAACTACTCTAATGATATAAAATGTGATATACTAAGTACAAAATCAAAGTCATTAAATATAAAATTCAGACCTTTCAGGAGGTGCTGTCCACATGACCATTAACGAAGCACTGGCTAACCTAAAAAAATCGAATTTCCGATCGAAATTTCATCTCAGCGAAAAGGATAAATTATATATTACGCAAAAAGGACTTCCGGTAATTCGGGAACACGCCGTCGACTTTGTCCGCAGTCGTTTAGCTCCCGCCTATATTCCAAACGACGGCAAGCAGACACCCATGCGTGGACACCCTGTGTTTGTGGCTCAACACGCCTGCGCCTGTTGTTGCAGGGGCTGTTTTGAGAAGTGGTATGGAGTTGGGAAAGGAACGGTGCTGACCGAAATTCAGCAAAAAGGCGTGGTTGACCTTTTAATGGCGTGGATAAAGCGGGAAATTTAATGAAACTGCGCTCCTGTGTGGTATAATTCAAGCCGCAGATATAGTAAAATAAATATAACAGTGGAGAGCATTATGGAAATAGAAACAAGGCGTTTGAGGATACGTAATTTCACAGAGAATGATGCCGCAGACCTTTACGAGATTTTAAGTGATGAAGAAACCATGGAGCTTTGCGAACCGGTGTACACATTTGAAAAGACCAAAGCTTTTTTAAATGAATTCTGCATTGGCAGAAACGGAGCAGTTGCAGCCGTTCACAAGCACGACTGTAAAGTGATCGGATATATTCTGTTCAATGAGCTTGAAAAAGGGATATATGAAATAGGATGGTTTTTCAACAGAGCGTATTGGCATCAGGGCTTTGCCTTTGAAGCCTGCAAAGCTGTAATGGATTATGGATTTGCAAATTTAAATGCTCACATGATTTTTGCGGAAACAATAGATTATACAAAATCAGTCCCGCTTATGGAAAAACTGGGAATGGAACAAGAAGAGATTCAAAGGGGACAGGCCACCGATATTCACGGAAACCCCGCTGACTTGTATGTGTACAAACTGCAACGTGAAAGCACAGGAGAGAGACCTGCTTAATTTCTATTAAAATAACTGTCAGTGGATAGTTAACTGAAAACTCGGAAGTTTTCCACAACTTCCGAGTTTTTTGTTGAAAAGTTTTTCTCTGGAGAGTTTAAGTTTCTGCTGTTGGCAGGATTTTAGCGACAACCGCAGGAGCTATGCTCCGAGGACGCTCCTCAGTATAAAAAAATTGCGGAAGCCATAAAGACTTCCGCAATGTAAATATCGAGAAATAATTATCTCTTGGAGAACTGAGGAGCACGACGTGCGGCTTTGAGACCGTACTTTTTACGCTCTTTCATTCTGGGGTCACGAGTCAGGAAACCTGCGGACTTGAGAGCAGCACGGTAGCTGTCATCAACAAGCAGCAGAGCACGAGCTATACCGTGACGGATAGCACCGGCCTGACCGGAAACACCGCCACCGGTAACGGTAGCTTCGATGTCAACCTTGCCCAGGGTGTTGGTGCAAACCAGGGGCTGACGAACGATGAGCTTCAGGGTATCGAGACCGAAGTACTCGTCGATGTCACGGCCGTTGATGGTGATAGCACCGGTGCCGTTGGGAATGAGGTGAACGCGAGCGACGGAGGACTTTCTACGTCCGGTTCCGTACATATAGGGCTTTTTGCACTTATAAGTTGCCATTATTCTTTACCTCCTTAGACTTCCCAAACTTCGGGCTTCTGGGCAGCGTGATTGTGCTGGGAGCCTGCGAAAACTTTCAGGCGGCTGAGCTGCCACTGTGCGATAGTGTTCTTCTGAAGCATACCACGAACAGCAACCTTGATAGCCAGCTCGGGCTTGGTTGCCATGAGGCGCTTGTACTGGGTCTCTTTCAGGCCGCCGGGGTGACCGGAGTGAGTGCGGTAGTACTTCTGCTCCAGCTTTTTGCCGGTCAGAACAGCTTCCTTAGCGTTGATAACGATAACGTAGTCACCGCAGTCAACGTTAGGAGTGAATGTAGGTTTAAGTTTGCCGCGAAGAAGGTCGGCGGCAGCAGCAGCGGTCTTGCCCAGGGGCTTGCCTGCTGCGTCGATAACGTACCATTTACGCTCGACGGTCTCCTTGGTTACTAAAGTAGTAGACATAGGAATCTCTCCTCCATATAGAATTAAATGTTTTGACAATTAAGGCGCGTGTTGATACAATATCCCTAAGTGCGCTCTAATTTTATACCACAAAACAAGTGGCGTGTCAACAATGATTTTAATTCTCGTTTTTAAATCTCTGTAATGCTCTTAAAAGCTCATTAAATCTCTTCAATTCTTAATTTCATTTTTAATATTTTTCGAGGTTTCATATGGACAAAATTTTGAACGAATTCACAGGCACTGTCCGCCGTGCCGTAGACGACTACAATATGATAGAAGAAGGGGACACCGTTGCGGTGGGTCTTTCCGGCGGAAAGGACAGCACAGTCCTGCTTTTAGCCTTAAATCACCTCCGCCGTTTCTATCCCAAAAAGTTCTCTTTGGAGGCTGTGACTGTAAATTTAGGCTTTGAAGATATGGATTTTGAGCCTGTGGCGCAGCTCTGCCGTGAGATAGACGTACCCTATACCTGCATTAAAACCGACATCAAGGAGATAGTTTTTGACGTGCGGAAAGAGGGTAATCCCTGCTCTCTCTGCGCCAAAATGCGAAAGGGTGCGCTGAACGATTTCATCCGTGAAAAGGGCATAAAAAAGCTTGCTCTGGGTCATCACTTTGACGATGCTGTGGAAACCTTTATGATGTCCCTGCTCCTTGAGGGACGGCTCAACTGCTTCCGCCCTGTCACCTATCTTGACCGCTCAGGTGTCACCCAGATTCGCCCCCTGATTTATGCAGGAGAGCAGAAAATCACAAACGTAGGCGAGAAGCTGAACATTCCCATTGTTCACAACACCTGCCCTATGGACAACACTTCCAAACGTGCAGAGTTCAAGGCTCTTTTGAAAACTCTCAGCGCCGACTACCCCGACATGAAGTCCAAGATTTTCGGAGCTATGCAGCGCCTGCCTCTCCCCGGTTGGGAGCCTAACGAAAACTGGAGACTTGCCAAAGCTAAAAATAACAACATAAAAAAATGACGCTGTAAGCGTCATTTTTTTATTTGGGCGTATAAATTTTTTCTTTCTGGGAATCTCTGACTTTTTTCCACAATTCCGCCGCCGTTTTCATTTTGTCCTTAATATCTTTATTTGCAGGATCGGCGCAGAAGTCCTTATAAAATTTATTCCACTGGCAGGCGGAGTTATCATATTTTCCGTAATCGGATTTGCCGTAATACACATTCAGCATATCTGACACAGTAAATGTACGGTCATTTCCACGTTTTACCCGCCGCCACGCCTCTGCCATATCGGCGTTGAACTTAAAGTTTTCAACACCTGTGAGTTGAGAAAAATAGGCTCTGAATTTTCCGTTAAAGCTAAATCCGCACTCTAAAAGCGGGCAGTCCGGTGACGGCTCTCTGCTGACTTTCTTAGCTTTTTTAGAGGGTTTAATTATATTGCCTTTGTAATATTCTCTAATGTTTTCAGTAAGCTCAGTCTTTGTGCCGTCGTGAGCAATACCCAGTTCACGGCAAATAGATTTTAGTTCATCAGCATACCAGTAAAACCTTGAAAACTCCCCAAAGTTTTTAATTTCCTTAAAATTGGGTCTTATCATCGCTTAACTCCGCAAAAAAATGAACGGATCTCTCCGTTCATTTTTTATTATTAAAATTTAGGCTTCGCCACGCTCACGGAGAGCATCTTTTCTGGAGATATTCCAGCGGCCTCTCTCGTCAACGCCGGTGAACTTAACCCAGGTATGGTCGCCGACGTTCAGAACGTCCTCAACCTTCTCGGTGCGCTTGAACTCAAGATCCTTGATGTGGCACATAGCATCCTTGCCGGGAGCAAGCTCTACGAAAGCGCCAAGGTTGGAGATAACTCTCTTAACCTCGCCGTAGTAGAGAGCGCCTACTTCAGGCTCGAATACGATGTCCTCAATGGTCTTGCGAGCAGCACGGCAAGCTTCAATATCGGTGGAAGCAATGAAGATGCTGCCGTCGTCGTTTATATCAATCTTGCAGCCGGTGTCAGCGGTAATCTTCTGGATAACCTTGCCGCCGGAGCCGATAACTTCTCTGATCTTGTCGGGGTTGATCTTAATCTGGATCATCTTGGGAGCGGACTTTGCAAGCTCCTTGCGGGGTTCAGGCAGAGCCTTGAGCATGATAGCATCGAGGATCTGGAAGCGAGCTTCCTTGGTGATAGCAAAGGCTTCCTTGATAATCTCGTGCTTCAGACCATCGTTCTTCAGGTCCATCTGGATAGCGGTGATACCGGATTTGGTACCTGCTACCTTGAAGTCCATCTCGCCGTGGAAGTCCTCAACACCCTGAATATCAATGAAGGTGGTGAAGTCGTCGCCGTCCTGAATAAGACCGCAGGAGATACCTGCAACAGGAGCTTTAAGGGGAACACCGGCATCCATAAGAGCCATGGTGGTACCGCAGATAGAGCCCTGAGAGGTGGAACCGTTGGAGGACAGAACCTCGGAAACTACACGGATTGCGTAGGGGAAATCCTCAACCTCAGGAATAACAGCCTCAAGAGCTTTCTCAACCAGAGCGCCGTGGCCGTACTCACGACGACCGGTGCTGCGGCTTGCTCTTGCCTCACCGGTGGAGTAAGCAGGCATATTGTAGTGATGCATGAAGCGCTTCTCGTCCTCTTCCCAGATGGTGTCCAGCTTCTGGGCATCGCTGAGAGTCGCGAGAGTTGCAATGGAGAGAACCTGAGTCTGACCTCTGGTGAAGAGAGCAGAACCGTGAACTTTAGGAATAAGGCCGACTTCGGTAGCCAGAGGACGAATTTCGTTCATCTGTCTGCCGTCAACACGCTTGCCGGCAAGCAGCCACTTTTTAACAACCATCTTCTGAAGCTTGTACAGGATTTCATCCATGTAGTTCATCAGCTCGGGATGCTCTTCCTCGTACTTCTCCTGAATCTTGGTGATCCACTCGTTTACACGTGCTTCACGGACGTTCTTGTCGTCGGTGTCCATGCAGTACTCCATGCCCTCGAATTCGTTGTCAACCAGTTTCTGGAAGAGTTCCTCGTCGAAGGAAGCGTGCTCGTACTCGAACTTGGGCTTGCCTATTTCTTCAACCATCTTGTCGATCAGGTCGAGAACGGGCTGAAGGTGCTCGTGAGCCTGAACGATACCCTCGTACATAACATCATCGGGAACCTGATCGGCCTCGGACTCAATCATGACGATCTTCTTGTGGGTAGCGGCAATGGTGGTGATCATGCGGTTATTCTGGCGCTCTTCCTGAGTGGGGTTGAAGAGATACTTCTCGCCGTCCCAGCCCAGAACGATACCTGCAATAGGACCGTTAAAGGGAACATCGGAGATGGAAACAGCAGCGGAAGCACCGATCATAGCGGTGATTTCGGGAGAGCAGTCTCTGTCAACAGAGAGAACCTCGCAGGCGATGACAACATCGTTTCTCAGGTCAGAGGGGAACAGGGGGCGCATAGGTCTGTCGATAAGTCTGGAAGCCAGGACTGCGGGCAGGCTGGGCTTACCCTCACGGCGCATGAAAGAGCCGGGAATACGGCCTACTGCGTAGAGCTTTTCGTTGAAGTCAACAGCGAGGGGGAAGTAATCTATACCGTCCTTAGGTCTTGCAGATGCGGTGCAGGTAACGAGAACTGTGGTTTCGCCGTACTTAACTAATACGGATGCGTTGCACAGCTCTGCCATTTTGCCCACTTCCATGCTCAGGGGGCGGCCTTCATACATGATTTCGTACTTTTTGTAGTTGGGGAACTGTTTATTGGTAATTATCATGCCAAAACTCCTTTATAATATTCAGGTTTTCAGCATCTTAGCACTTGAAGCAAAGCCCGAAAAGGCGCTCCTTCAAATACTAATATACTGAAATCCCGTGGATTGCAATTTAAAAATCGGGAGGATAATATTAAATTATCCTCCCGACTAAAACCTTCATTACCTTCAGATACCGAACAAATTACTTTCTGATGTTCAGCTTAGCGATGATTGCACGGTAACGCTCGATGTCCTTCTTGGCAAGGTAGTCAAGAAGTCTGCGGCGCTTACCGACCATCTTGTACATACCCAGACGGCTGTGGTCGTCATTGGGGTGCTGCTTGAGGTGAGCGGTGAGCTCAAGGATACGCTCGCTGAGGATAGCGATCTGAACCTCGGGGGAACCGGTGTCACCCTCGTGAGTCATGTTGTCGGCGATAACTTTGGTCTTCATTTCTTTGGTAATCATTGAATTATACCCCTTTCTTATTTATACTATACCCATCGGCTAAGCACTGGGCGGAAAGGATACCGCAAAAGCGGCATGACCCCAAAGCTGAGTACGTGGGCGCATACTGTTGTATATTAACATTCAAGTCTATAATAGTCAATAGTAACCGCAAAAAAAGTCCCCCAATTTGGGGGACTTTTTTTAATAATTTCATATTTTTCAGGTGCTGAATCAGCCCACGGTGCAGTACATGAAGTACTTGTAGCCCAAGGGGTTGGAGAAGAAGCCCTGAACGCTGTCGTCCAGCATGTAGATGTCGGTGTAGAAGTACAGAGGAACAATGCAGCCGGTCTCCATCAGCATATCCTCGGCTCTGTGCATCAGCTCGTAGCGAACTTCATTGTCGGTGCAGCCTTTAATGAGAGCAATAAGCTCGTCGTAGGTCTCTGCCCATGTACCGTTTTCTACCTTGAGGTCATAACCCAGATCAGTCAGGTCAAGGTTGTAGATGCTGACGCTCTTGTGATTTTCCTTACCGAACTGAACATCGTTGTTACCGGAGTTGCTAACCCACATATCCAGGAAGCAGATAGGATCGTTGTAGTCTGCCAGCCAACCATTACGTGCGATGGAGTAACCGCCCTGCTTACGGGTGGCAAGGAAGGTGTTCCACTCCTGATTTTCAAGGTTCATGGTAATACCTACGCTGGCAAGAGCGCTCTGCAGGTATTCACCGATAGCCTTGTGGCTATCACTGGTATTGTAGAGGTAGGTCAGAGTGGGGAAGTTTGTGAACTGCATGGAGGTCTCATCAAAGGTGTAGTACTTCTTGAGGATTTCAACAGCCTCATTGAAGTTAGCCTCGAATGCGTCCTGAGAAACGTTGTAGTAACCAACGTAATCCTTGCTGTCGCCGGAAGTCTCATAGAACTGAGTACCGTCGGGGTTGGTCATACCCATTGCAACGAATGAGGAAGCAGGAACCTGACCTGCCTGACCGATTTCCTCAACAATGTAGTTGCGGTCGAAGAGCAGGCTGATTGCTCTGCGGATTTCAGCCTTTGCAGCCTCAGCCTCAGCGCCGGTAAGGGTGCTGTCAGCAGGGAGGATTTCCTCGTTGATATTCCAGCAGACATAGTAGGTACCGATCTGACCGGCAACTACAAACTCGTCAGGGTAATCAGTCTTCAGGGTAGCGATTTCGTTGGTGGGAACATCATCAATGAGCTGCCAGTCACCGTTTTTGAAGTTGGTGAGCATATTGTTGGAGTCATCAGAGAGATAGAAATTGATAGTATCCATCTTGATGCTGTCGGCATCAACGAAGTCGGGGTTCTTTTCCAGAGAGATAAGGCTGTTGTGATCCCATTTGGCCATCTTGTAGGGGCCGTTGCAGACGTATGTTTTGGCATCGGTTGCCCATGCGTCGTTGGAAACTACATCCTCACGTACAGGGAAGTATGCAGGGAATGCAAGAAGCTCGTTCCAGTATGCAACATGGTTTTCAAGAACGACTTCCAGAGTCTTATCGTCAACAGCGGTGACGTTAAGCTTTGCATCGGGATTTACAAATTCAAGAACTTCGTTACCTTTTTCGTCCTTTTCACCGGTGGCCTTGGTTTCCCACATTTCAGCGTAGCCGTCTACAACTTCGAACATATAGCAGTAGGATGCTGCAAGCTCAGGAGAAGCAGCGCGATTCCATGCGAACACGAAGTCATTTGCAGTAACGGGCTGTCCGTCAGACCAAGTGAGACCGTCACGGAGAGTGTAGGTATAGGTAACGGTACCGTCCTCGTTCTGTGCGCCCTCCACCAGCTCTTCAACAGCTGCGGGGACTATAATGAGTTTACCGTTTTCATCCTGTGCCCATGATGCAAGTCCCTGAAACAGGTGGCTTACCAGAGTTGCGCCGTCAACAGCGGAGTTGAGAGCAGGGTCGATAGTTTCAGGCTCGGAAGCAATACACACATTCAGTGCGCCGGGGGTTGCAGGTGCGTCTGCGGGGGAATCTGCGGGAGCGTCTGCCGGGTTTTCAGCAGGCTTTTCGCCACAGGCGGCAAGTGCGAATACCATGCACAGTGCCAGAACAAGAGCAAGAATCTTCTTCATTTTTACGAGTTCCTTTCAAAATATTTTTTCAAAAATATACACTGCGTATTTTAATAAGCGCATATCTTTTTGAATTTGAGTTTCAGCCTCAGTTTATTTCACTTAAACGGTGGCAGGCCACAAAGTGTCCGGAGGAAACCTCCTTGAATTCGGGGACTTCTTCTGCACAATGCTCCGTTGCATAGGGGCAGCGAGTGCGGAAAGGACAACCGGAAGGTGCATTCAGAGGGCTCGGAATATCGCCTGAAAGAACGATACGCTTATTAGCTCTTGCAACCTTGGGGTCGGGCTGGGGAACTGCCGACATCAGAGACTTGGTGTAGGGGTGGAGGGGATGGCTGTAAATTTCGTCTGCATCTGCCAGCTCTACCATTTTACCAAGATACATGACGGCTATTCTGTCGCTTATATGTCTGACAACCAAAATATCGTGCGCCACGAAAAGATAGGTTAGACCCATTTTATCCTGTAATTCGTCAAACATATTTATAACCTGAGCCTGAATTGAAACGTCCAGTGCGGAAACAGGTTCATCGCATACTATGAACTCAGGCTTCAATGCCAATGCTCTGGCAATGCCTATTCTCTGTCTCTGACCGCCGGAGAACTCGTGGGCATAACGTGAAGCATGTTCAGAGTTCAAACCTACCTGACTCATAAGTTCAAGTATTCTCTCACGGCGTTCAGCTTTGTTACTGTACATCTTATGTATATCCAAAGGCTCGCCGATTATGTCGGAAACAGTCATTCTGGGGTCAAGAGAAGAGTATGGATCCTGGAAAACCATTGTGGCTTTCTTGCGGAATTCATTAACGTCATCCTTTGTCACTATGGGTTTTCCGTCGTAGATAACTTCACCGCCGGTGGGTTTATACAGGTGGAGTATAGTGCGTCCAACGGTAGTTTTACCGCAGCCGCTTTCACCTACAAGACCCAGAGTTTCGCCCTTTTTGATGGAGAAAGACACGTCATCTACGGCTTTAAGGGGCTTGGATTTGAACATACCCACACTGATATTGAAATACTCTTTAAGGTGTTTGACCTCTATCAGAGCTTTTTCGTTATTCTCGCTCACTGAGTCTCACCTTCCTTCCCTGCCGGTTCAATTTCGCCCTTTTCAATGCCTTCCTTTACGTTCATCCAGCAGGCTGCCTGATGGTCAGCGTTGAGCTGCATACGCTCACAGCGCTGTTTTAGACAAATCTTCATAGCGTTGTCACAGCGTGGTGCAAAGGGGCAGCCCTCCGGCATATTGAGAAGGTCTATGGGTGTGCCTGTAATGGGTTCCAGTTTCTTACCGGCTGTATCGGCGGTAGGTATGGAACGCATAAGGCCTTTTGTGTACTCGTGTCTGGGATTGTAGAAAATTTCGTCTGCTGTACCCTGCTCACAAATTGAACCGGCGTACATAACTATAACTTCGTCGCACATCTGAGCAACAACGCCCAGATCGTGGGTTATCATTATAATTGCCATTCCCAGTTCTTCCTGCAAGGACTTCATAAGGTCAAGTATCTGAGCCTGAATGGTAACGTCAAGAGCGGTGGTAGGTTCGTCGGCTATGAGTATGTCAGGCTCACAGGCAAGAGCCATTGCAATCATAACCCTCTGTCTCATACCGCCGGAAAACTCGTAAGGATACTGCTTTATACGCTTTTCCGGTTCGTTGACATTGACCAGTCTCAGCATTTCTATGGCTCTCTCTTTTGCCTCTTTCTTATTTCTTCCTGTATGGAGCATTATTGCCTCCATAAGCTGATGGCCTATGGTGTAGGTAGGGTTCAGAGAGGTCATGGGGTCCTGGAATATGATAGATATTCTGTTGCCCCTTATGGTTTTCATCACTTTTTCACCGGCACCTACCAGCTCCTGTCCGTCAAACTTTATGGAGCCGGAGACTATTTTTCCGGTGCTTTCAAGTATCTGCATTATGGAGTAGGCGGTGACAGATTTACCGGAGCCGCTCTCTCCCACTATTCCCAGCACCTTGCCGTGGTCAAGGTTAAAGGATACGCCGTTTACGGCCTTTACCTCACCTGCGGGGGTGAAAAAGGAAGTGTGCAGGTCTTTAACTTCTAATAATTGCATTTTTTCCGCTCCTTTCTCAGTTTCTGAGCTTGGGGTCAAAGGCATCTCTCAGTCCGTCGCCGAACAGGTTCAGGGAGAGGACTATCAGAGAGATAACGATTGCCGGAATGACCAGGCGGAAGGGGTAGGAACTAAGACCGTTCAGTGCCTCAGATGCCAAAGAGCCAAGGGAGGGCATTGGAGCGTTAACACCGAGGCCGAGGAATGAAAGGTAGCTCTCGGTGAATATTGCACTGGGTATCTGCAAGGCGGTGGAGATTATAACCACGCTAATGCAGTTAGGAAGCAGGTGCTTTCTGATAACCCAGCTGCCCTTTGCCCCGGCAGCTCTGGATGCAAGCACGTATTCCTGCTCACGCAGGGACAGGATCTGACCTCTTATAAGTCTGGACATTGAAACCCAGTAGAGCAGACCGAAAACTATGAAAAGACTTATTATATTTGCGCCTATTTTTGCAAAAACCGTTCCCTCAATAACAGGACCAAGGGAAATCTTCAAAACTGTTGACAGCAGAATGACCATCAGCATATCGGGCAGGGAATATATAATATCCACTATTCGCATTATCACAAGGTCAACCTTGCCGCCGCAATAACCGGCTATTGAGCCTATGGTCATACCGATTATAAGAACTATGATACTGGCGAAAAATCCAACTGCCAGAGAAATTCTTGTGCCGTAAACTACTCGTATAAAGTAATCTCTTCCTGAGGAGTCAGTGCCGAAAATGTGGGGGAACACTTTTTCTCCGTTATCTATCATCTTCTGTTCTGTTCTGCCGTACTCAAAAGGAGCAAGGTTGTTGTATGATGCGTCAACAGGCTTACCTGGGGTAACACCCAGCATTGCATCGTACTTATAAGGCCAGAAAACAGGAATGATGATAGCTGAAAGGGTAATTAAAACTATAAGTATAAAGCTGACAGTTGCAACTTTATTTTTAAGAAGTCTCTTCACGCCGTCCTTAAAGAAGGTTGAGGAGGGGCGCATCTGCACCATGTATTCCTTTTCTTCATCAGTGGCGGGTATGAAATCATCAAGGTCAACATGGAGGCTGAAAGGTTTTTTTGTCATTGTCTCTGCCTCCTTATTCAAGGTTAATTCTGGGGTCTACGACCTTATAAAGAATGTCACTTACCAGGTTCATAACAACTATGAGGCAGGCAAGAACAATGGTGCAGCCCATTATGAGAGGATAGTCTCGGTTGGTAATGCTGTTTACAAAGGCTCTGCCTATGCCGGGTACTGCGAAAATCTGTTCTACAACCAGAGAACCGGTTACTATGTAGGCAAGCATGGGGCCGAAGTAGGTAATGACAGGAATAAGGGAGTTTTTAAGAGCGTGACCGAAAATTATCTTACGTTTTGAAACGCCCTTGGCCTTTGCAGTTCTGATATAGTCCTGACCCAGAACATCAAGCATTGAGGAACGGGTAAGTCTTGTAATGTATGCCATTGGATACAGTGCCAAGGTTACAACGGGAAGTATAAGGCCTTGTGTTGTGGCACCGTTTGCCGGCAGTACTGCCAGCTTAATCGCAAATATTACCAATAGCAGCGAGCCCATTATGAACGACGGCATAGAAACGAACGCTGTTGTGACAACCATTATGATTTTATCAGGAATTCGGTTTCGCATAAGAGCTGCAAATGAACCTAAAATAACTCCCACTGCAAGGGCAGCCACTGCAGCGGTAAGACCAAGCTTTGCAGAGGTTTTCATGCCGTCAGAAATAATTGCTCCGACTGTACGGCCACGCTGTTTAAGAGAGGGACCGAAATCCTGGTTCACAACCACATCTTTAAGATATGTGGTGTACTGCTCGAATTTGGATTTATCCAAACCGAATTTAGCCTCGAGAGCAGCCTGTGTGGCAGGAGTAACAGCTTTTTCACCCATAAACGGGCCACCGGGTATGGAGTGCATTACAAAGAATGTAACTGTAATAACGACCCATACAGTGAGCACCGCAAGAGCAATTCTTTTCAAAATATATAGCAGTGTTTTTGAGTTCATTTTTACTACGCCTCGTCTCTTCCTAAAGTTCTACCGCTATCAACCGATATGGCTAATTTTCGCTACGATTCTTTCTTCATGTAAATTGATAAAACTTTTAATTTATTTTACATTGTAGTTTATACCGATAGGAATTTCAATAACTAAATTGTCAAAGTGTTAATTTTTGTTAGAAACCTCAACTCCGCCCATTTACGAGCTTATGCTTTTTGTGTATTTTTCACAGTAAAATGTAACGGAGTGAATTGCTGAAATTGTATTTTTTTGTTCTCATATGTTTAATTTTGTATTTGTTATTTTTTTGATAGCTCATTTTTGTAGGCTTGGGTTTAAATTTTGCATTTGTGTTTGTGATTTATTGCTAATTAAGCGGTCATTTTTTAGTGCAAAATATACAACAAAAATCCCCCGGAACTCATTCCGGGGGATTAAAATGTTTTGAATTTTATAGAATACCGAAAAGCCACATTGTAAGGAAGACAATCACCAGAAGGATAACAACGCTTGGAATAAATAACCACAGATAGGCCGTCCAAATCATGGTGAATTTTTCTGAATTGCTTACTTTGGCCTCTCTGAGTTCCTTTATGCGTTTCTCCTCTTCCTCACGGCTGATTTTGGGTAATTTATTGGAAAAGGGAAATCTCATATTTCTCAGCCTCTCTCTGACTTCTGCTCCATCTTGGGAAGTTCAAAAAGGTACTTTCCGTTCTCATCAATCTTCCTCTCAGGGAAGTGGCAGGCCAGGAAGTGACCGGGCTCAACCTCACGGAGCTCAGGGGGAACTCTCTTGCACTTTTCGCAGGCCATGTAGCAGCGGGTATGGAACTTGCAGCCGGAGGGGGGCTTAATGGGAGAAGGAATGTTGCCTTCAAGAATTATGCGCTCCTTGGAAGCAGGGTTCAGATCCGTTGTAGGAATGGAACTGAGAAGAGCAACAGTGTAGGGGTGTCTGGGGTCGGAGAAGATAGTAGCTGCATCTGCAAGCTCAACCACGTTACCCAGATACATAACACATATACGGTCGGAAATGTAACGGACAACAGAAAGGTCATGGGAGATGAACATGTAAGTCAGGTGTTCTTTCTCTTTGAGCTCCTGAAGCAGGTTTATAATCTGAGACTGAATAGACACGTCAAGTGCGGAAACACATTCGTCGCACACGATAAACTTGGGGTTAACAGCCAGAGCACGGGCGATAGCAACTCTCTGGCGCTGACCGCCGGAGAACTGGTGGGGGTAACGGTGGAGCATGTACTCCTGAAGACCGCACTCAACCATTGTGTTGACTATGTGCTCACGCATTTTGGGAGAGCCGTGCTTGTACATATTGTGAGTAAGCAGGCCTTCCTCGATTATCTGGCCTATGGTAAAGCGGGGGTTAAGGGAGGAGTAGGGGTCCTGGAAGATAATCTGCAAATCACGGCGCAGGTAACGCATCTCGTTGTATTTAAGGCGAGACAGGTCAATGCCGTCATCTCTCAGAGCCTCGTACTTCTGGAACTCCTCGTTTGAAGCGTAGCTCTGTTTAAGAGCATCCAGCTCATCATTAAGGGCCTTAACAGCGGCCTCATTTTCGGCATACTGCTTTTCCAGCTCCTCAACTTCTTCGGCAACCTTCTTGCGCTTCTCTATCACCTTTTCCATGTGCTTATCCTCGGTGACAGCATCGAGATGTTCTTTTTCGATATGTGCGCTGTGCAGCTTATGGGCTGCGGTTACACGCTTAACATTTGCCTCGTGAATTTTGAGCATCAGGTCTCTGCCCTTGTTGCCGTCATCCACAGCGTAGAAGCCGCCGAGGATTTTAACAACATGGCTCAAAGTGGTCTGTTCGTCGGAAACTGCCAGGTTTTTATCCTGCAAGAGGTAGAAGTCGGCATTTTCTTCGCCGCCTGCTTCCTCAACCTTGTTTATAAGTTCCTGTGCTTTTTCGGTGGCCTTGCTGATTTTGTGCTTGTATTTATCCAGATTTTTAAGAGTCTCGGGAACGTAATCGCAGGGGAAATCGGCAAGATTTGTGCCGTAGTACATGGTAGTACCGGCCGTCTGGGGATAAAGCTGGAGAAGAGTACGGCCGAGAGTGGATTTACCACAGCCGCTTTCACCGACTATACCCAGAGTTTCTCCCTCGTAAATATCGAGGGAGATATCCTCATTGGCACGGACATAAAGCTGCTCTTTCTGTAAGACAGAGCTCTTTGCAACAGGGAAATACTTTTTAAGATTAGTTATGGACAGTAATTTTTTTGTGCTCGGCACTCTGTCTCGCCTCCTTTTCAGGGTAGAAGCAACGGATAAGCTGTCCATTGCCAACATCATTCAGGGTAGGTTCTTCATCAATACACTTCTGAGTGCAGTACTTGCAGCGGGGTGCAAACTTGCAGCCCTTAGGCAGGTTCAGAGGATGAGGAACAACGCCGGGGATAGGCTCTATCTTGCTGCCTGCATTCTCAATGCGGGGGATAGAGTACATAAGTCCCTCGGTGTAGGGGTGGCTCATTTTGCAGTTATCGAAAACAGTTCTTGCAGTAGCTTTTTCAACAACCTGTCCGCAGTACATAACCGCAACGTCGTCAGCCATTTCATTTATAACGCCCAGGTCATGGGTGATGAATATAATTGAAGTTCCCTTCTCTTTCTGAAGGTCATTCATAAGGCGCAGGATCTGAGCCTGAATGGTAACGTCAAGAGCGGTGGTAGGCTCGTCGGCGATAAGGATTTTAGGCCGGCAGGCCAGAGCCATTGCAATCATAACTCTCTGGCGCATACCACCGGAGAGCTGGTGGGGATACTGCTTCATAACAGCTTCGGGGTTAGGAATCTGAACATCATACAGCATACGCAGAGCGTGCTGTTTTGCCTCTTTTTTCTTCATACCCTGATGTATCATAAAGGGTTCGCAGAGCTGACGCTCGATGGTGAAAACAGGGTTAAGAGATGTCATAGGTTCCTGGAATATAACGGAAATAGCGTTACCGCGGATAGCATACATCTCATCCATAGGAAGCTTTGTCAGGTCACGGCCCTCATAGAGGATTTCGCCGGACTCGATGTAACCGTTATCATCCAGAAGCTGAAGGATACTCATGGCAGAGACGGACTTACCGGAACCGGATTCGCCAACTATACCGATGGTCTTTCCTTCATCAAGGGAGTAGGACACGTCATTAACGGCCTTGACTATGCCCTTTTTGGTTTTAAAGAAAGTTCTAAGGTTTTTAATTTCCAACAGTGGCATGTCTTTCCCTCCTTACTTTTCCACACTGGACTTGGGGTCCATAACATCACGGAGTGCGTCACCGACAATGTTAATGCAAATGGTGGTGACTGCGAGGAATACGCCGGTAAAGAGCCACTGCCACCAGTAGGTATTGATAATAGTTGCGTTATTAGCGCCGTTTAGCATATTACCCCAAGTAGGACGGGGGTATGCAACACCGAAGCCCAGATAGCTCAGGGAGGACTCAGTAAGCATACATGTACCGAAGTCCAGCATCAGTGTAACAAGGATAACGCTCATAACGTTAGGAAGAATGTGCTTGAAGGCAATGGTGCTTTCCTTAACACCCATAGCTTTTGCTGCGGTGACATATTCGCTCTCACGGGCAACCAGAACCTGGCCTCTGACCAGAGTTGCAAGGCCGGGCCATGAAAGCACACCCAGTATGCACATTATAATAAATATTCGCATAGTTTCTGAGAGAGTCATTCTGCCCATAACAGCGGAAAGAATCATTGCAAAGGGCAGGAAGGGTATGGCTCGGAAGATTTCCGCCACACGCATGAGGATAATATCCACCTTACCGCCGAAGTAACCGGCAAGGCATCCGATTAAGATACCGATTATGGTGGAAATAATAACGGAGACAGCACCGATGGTCATGGTCATACGTCCGCCGTTGATAATACGCTGGAAAATATCGGCACCGTGAATATCGGTTCCGAAGAGGTAGCCCTTGAGACCCCATTTATCCAGAAGCTTACCATCCTCACGGACAGCGTAGGTCTGGAATGCGCCGGAGAAGAGCTTGTCCACATTCTTAATCTTCTTAGGTGTGTCGCACTGATTAAGGTTATCAGCACCCCATGAGTAAACATTGCCCTTATTGGTGATACCGCTGTAATGGTAGGAGCCGCCGACAATATCGACGAAGTGCTCGTCAGCGGGAAGATTAGGTGCAGGAATAACACCTGCGGGGAAGTCACCTGCAAAGCAGACAGAGCCGTCATCAAGCATAAGTGCCAGAGAGGTGGATGTTGCAACTATCTTTTCGATCTTGCGCTTGCCAAGGAAGTCCTTAATAGACTCTGTTCTCTGGTCAAGGTTAGGTCTTACCACATCGTAAAGACCACGGGAACCGGTGTAGATGGTGCGTCTCTTGCCGTTAATACCGACAATGTAGTTCAGAGTGAAGTCCAGATCGTACATATTGCCGGCGGCAAGGAAGAGGTCCATATTGGTGTAAGCGTTCTTGTTACCCCAGAGGTAGAGAGTACCGTCATCAAGGATAATGGCGGAAGTCTGGTAACCACAGGTGAGCTTCTTGATACGGCTTACATCAATTCCGGAGGTGCTGAGAATTTCAGGCTCGTAGGCGATATTGGGGTTTAACTCTTCGCCTCTCTCAAGAGCTTCTTTCTCGGTACCGAACTGACCAAGCTTGTTGTTACCCCAGCAGTAAACCTTACCGGTATCTGCGATAGCAACAATATGGTCAATACCTGCTGCAACCATTACGATGTTAGCGTCCTTAACTTCCTGAGGAATATCAGCAACGTCAACACCGGTGGTGCCTATCTTGGTGGAGCCCCAGACATAAACCTTACCGGCATTTGAAAGGCCGACGGTAAATGAACCGAAGCCGTCTATCATCTTAATGTCGCCACGGAGTTCTCTGGGGACAGACATCATAGACATTGTGGGGGGAATGCTCTTCTGAGTAACCTCAGTGTAAGCATCTTTGTATTTGGGCATGAAAAGAGGCCCGATGAACATGGTAAGGAACATGACAACAAGCAGGATAAGAGCACCTACTGCCAGTTTCTTTTCCAGGAAGTTATTAAGTATCTGACGACCGGGGCTGACGATTTCTTCAACGTCAGCTGCCTTTGCAGCGGCAGCGCCGGTGGCGGACATTTCGTCTGCCAGCTCGTTGCTTCCGCCTCTCCACAGACGACGAACCCAGCCGCCTAATGTTTTAAAGAAGTCCTGAGAGGACTTTTTGAAATTTTTGCTCATTTTCCTCTCCTCCCTTACTTTGAAACACGAACTCTGGGGTCAACCAGACCGTAGATAAGATCTATTATGAGGTTACCGATAAGTGAAACTGCAACGTAGAACATCTGCATGAGCAGAACAACGTCGTAGTCGGCGGCACGGAGAGACTGAATCATAAGTCTGCCCATACCGTTTAAAGCGAACATATCTTCGATAACAAGAGAACCTGCGAAAATGCCGAGGAACCAGCCAACGACAAGGGTAACAATGGGGATAAGAGCGTTACGCCATGCGTGAGAGTAGATAACTGCTCTCTCACGGAGACCCTTTGCTCTTGCAGTCTTAATGCAGTCCAGAGAAAGAGCTTCGATCATGGAAGCACGGACGTATCTTGTCATACCGCCCAGAGAGCAGAAAGTCATGGTAATAAGAGGAAGAGCAAGGTAGTAAAGCTCATCCCAGAACTTTCTCATACCCACGAAGTTTGAACCGGGGGTTTGCATACCGCTTGGCGGGAAGATATGTAGTTTTGAACAAAACAGCCAAATAAAGAGTATAGATATAAGGAAAGTAGGCAAGCTGTAACCTACAATGGTAACAACCTGCACGCCCTGGTCAAAGCCCGAGCCTCTCTTAACAGCACAGTGAATACCTAAGGGGATAGTGATTGCAAGAGCCAGAATAGTGGCAAAAATGTTTATCTTAATGGTATTCTTCATGGGAGGTCCGACAACCTCAAGAACAGGCTTCTGCTTTTCGTAGGACCAACCCAGATTTCCCTGTAAAAGGCCGTTGTAAGAGCCGTCATACAGAGGGGCTACACCTATCCAGCGAAGATAGCGGACAAGCTTATTGTCAGTATCAGTACCGTATTTACGTTGATACTCCAAATATAGCTTATCAAAGTATTCTTGCTGTTGTCCTTTTGGAATAGTGTTCTTCATAGCCTGTACCTGCGCTTTAGCGTCCTGGTAGGCTCTGTTGGCGGGGACAAGGCTGTAAATCATAAACATTATGAAGGAGAGCAGTATCAATACTACCAGCATGTACCCAATTCTTTTCAGGCTGTATTTTAGCATAGTCATTCCTCATTTCTTGCCTGTTAAATGGATAAATCACGTTCCCACAACTATCGGATCGTTCTCTACCCTGTATATAATTAAAAGGTTCCCTGCCCCCAGTTAACCTCTTAATTATATACAGGCTCATATCGCTTTTTGGGATTTCACGGCGATATTCTTCAATTTTTCAGACAAATTTTTCTCTTTTATAGAGCGCAATGCGGAAGAGAGGGCAAACGCCCCTCTTCCGCGGCGCCATTATTTATCTCTGAAGAGAGATCTTTTAATTACTGAAGCCAGTAAGCATCAGCCATATCCTTAATGTAGAACTGGCTGTAGGTATCGTACTCAGCAGGATCTATGGTCAGGTTGAGAGCGTAGTCATAGACAGCAGAGGGATAACCGGTTGCGAAGTTGAAGCAGGTGTACAGAGGAGTACCGCTGTAATAACCGTAGATAGGAGCCTGTGCCAGCTCATCCAGCATCGGGGGGAAGTCACCCAGAGTGTACTGGATAACGAAGCCTGCATTCTTCAGGTTGGGGTTCTCAAGGAAGCCGGTCATCAGCAGGTCGGAAACAGGGTTGGGGGTAGTTCCGTACCAGTTGAGAACCAGAGGCATGTAGTAGTCGTTGCCGACCTTCTCGGTCTTGTAAGCGCCGTCCTTGGAAGCGAAGGTGATGTCACGAGGATCCATCTCGGAAGCGGGGATCTTCTTGTAACGGACACCGGAAACGTAATCGGAACCGTCAGCTGCGTATACCCAGCCGCCTTCCTCCAGAACAGCGATAGCGCTGTCAACGGAAGTAGCGTAAGCATTCAGCATCATGCCGTCAGCAATAGCTTCTTTGTACATCCAGGAACCGGAGTAGTAAGGTCCGTCGATTGCACCGCCGTAGCCGCCGGTGAAGTCCTTAGCGAACTTTGCTCTATCCATGCAGTATGCGATAGCCTGACGAACTTCGGTGAACTGAACAGGGCCGAAGTCGGCACGGAAGCCCAGTTTACCATAGCCTGCACGGCTGTAATGGTTGTAAACAAACTTGTCGGGGTTCTTGTCGCAAAGTGCGATACCCTCGGAAATGCTCTCGCCGCCGTTGATTGTAGCAAGGACGTCAACGCCGCCGGACTTGAGGTCTTCAAGCTGGGTAGCAGAAACGATCAGCTTGTAAACAATCTTCTCAATAGAAGGCTTCTTGCCCTCTCTGTTGCCCTTGTACTCGGGGTTAGCGGTGAGAACAACGGACTTATCGGAGTCATTCCACTTGGAAACAACATAAGGACCGGAGTAGGGGTAGGTGCTGTCAGAATTCCATGCACCCTTGTAGATGTGGTCGGCAAGAACATACTTGTCGCCGTTCTTTGCGTAGAAGTCATCGGTGAAGTAAACGCCATTACCGTCATCCTTGATGTCAGAGCTGTTCATGTACAGAGCCATAGGCTGAGGATCAAAGGAAGCGTATATAATAGCATAGAAGTAGGGGATGTACTCGGCATCAACAGTGATGGAGAAGGTGTAGTCGTCAATGAGACGAATACCAGCAAACTCCTTAGAAGTCTTGGTGGTCATAGCGTTGCCGTCAGCGTCGAGAACGGGCTGGCCTGCGTCGTCAAGAACAGGCAGCTCTGCGGGGCAGCCGGGGCCGGTGTAAACATTAAAGCTCTGGAAGCCAAGGTACTGCATACCTGCGGCATGGTCCAGACCTGCAGCCTGAGCTGCAACAGGAGAGGAGAATACCATGGGAGTTACAAGGTAGTTCTTAGCGGTGATGGGAGAACCATCGGAGAACTTCAGGTCATCATAAATGGTGATAGTGAAGGTCTCGGTGCCGTCCTCGTTGAGGACCTCGGTGTGCTCTTTAACAACGGTGGGGTTCCAATCGAAGTTACCGTCGGGAGTCTGCTCAACAGTACCCAGACCGGTTATAAGCTTCTGAATGTCATTATCAGATGCTCCGGGGCTGGTAGCGCCGAAATTAGCCATACGGAACTTACCGGAAAGCTCGGTGGTGTTACCGAAAATGATGGAGTTGTCGGGCTTCTCAGAGGTCCAGTCGATGCTGGCCTGCGTGGGAGTCCAGTAGGGGTTGGTGGGGAATTCATCAACACCCTTTATCTGAGCGTTGTAGAAATCGTAGTACTCATCAGAGTAGAGGGGAATTTCGGGAAGCAGCTGGTTCCAACGAGTGATGTACAGTCTCCACCAGTCGGCGTAAACGTCATTCTCGTCTTCCCAATCGCCGCCTTCAGGAACGGTGGTGTTGTAAACCATTGCACGGCTCAGGAAGTCCAGACCCAGAGTGTAGAGAACGCCGTCACGCTCGATGTAAGCGGTACCGGTCTCCTCGTCCTCGATAACGTCAGCTATGGAAACGTCTGCTCCGAACTGCTTGTAAAGGGATATGTAGTCTTTACCATATTCCTTGCCGTTGAGAGTCTTCAGCTCTGCAATTTCATCAGTCTCCAGGGGATCCTCTTCTGCAGTCTGATCTGCGGGAGCTTCCGCAGGAGTCTCACTGGGAGTCTCTTCAGCGGGCTTTTCACCGCAAGCTGCCAGAGAGAATACCATCATAACAGCGAGCAGTAAAGCGATAAGCTTTTTCATTGTTTTTCCTCCTTTTATTTTGTGCGGTTTTTAGGCCGCTACATTACACATTAAAGGTAGGTTCTCCGCTTTTCCTTAAATATCATTTGTTTGGTTTACACCGTAAACCAAACAAGGCGGGCCCGCCTTGTACCTGCGAGCAGGAGTTCGCAGGACTGTGCTTTGTCTGCAACATGCTGACAAGTACGTTATCTTATATGATATGATATTTAGCCCTATTTTTCAATTTCATTGTGTCGAAATTTAGAAATTTTGTATAAATCTCTAAATCATTAACTCTTTAACGTCCTAAATTTGTAGATAATGCACAATCATCTATTGCGCATTATATTCTTCATTCTCTGGCTGTGGTCAAGAATGCTCTTTCTCAGTCTCAAGTTCTGGGGAGTGACCTCCAGAAGCTCGTCATCTGCCAGAAATTCAAGGCACTGCTCAAGGCTCATCTGTCTTGCAGGGACAAGTCTCAGAGCTTCATCGGAGCCGGAAGCACGAGTGTTAGTCAGGTGCTTTGTACGGCAGACGTTCACGTTCACGTCCTCGCTCTTGGGGCAGACACCGACGATCATACCGGCGTAAACCTTGGTACCGGGAGTTATGAACATTGCGCCTCTATCCTGAGCGTTCCAGATACCGTAAGCGCAGGCTTCGCCAGTCTCGAAAGCGATAAGAGAACCGGTGCTGCGTCTTGCAATCTCGCCCTTGAAAGGCTGATAGTTTTCAAACACGGAGGCCAGAATACCCTCGCCCTTGGTGTCGGTAAGGAACTCGTTTCTGTAACCGAACAGGCCTCTGGAGGGAACAAGGAACTCCATCTTCATGCGGTTTCCTACGGGGGTCATCTCAAGGAACTCGCCTTTTCTGGAACCCAGCTTCTCCATAACAGAACCCATGTAGTCCTGAGGAACGTCCACAACCACACGCTCAATAGGCTCGCACTTTTTGCCGTCTATCTCACGGTAGAGAACACGGGGAGGAGATACCTGGAATTCGTAACCCTCACGGCGCATGGTTTCTATCAATATAGAAAGGCTCATTTCGCCTCTGCCTGCTACGTTGAAGCCCTCGGTGGAATCGGGTATCTCGGTAACTCTGAGGGAAACGTCTTTCATGGTTTCCTTGATAAGTCTGTCTTTTATCTGTCTTGAAGTAACGAACTTACCCTCACGGCCTGCGTAGGGGCTGTCGTTAACGGAGAAGCTCATTTCCACAGTGGGAGCACCGATTTTAACAAAAGGCAGAGCTTCGGCATAGCCCTTTAAGCAGACGGTATCGCCTATGCTGATGTCGCCCAGACCGCTCATTGCGATAATGTTACCGGCACCGGCTTCGGTTACGGGAACCTTGCCCAGACCGTCGAACTGGTAGAGGGAAACAGCTTTACCCTTTCTGGTGGGGCTGTCGGGGTCATGGTAGTTGCAGACTTCGATTTCCTGATTCTGCTTTATAATGCCTCTCTCTATACGGCCGACAGCAATTCTACCAACGTACTCGTTGTAGTCAAGGCTGCTGACCAGCATCTGGAAGGGCTTCTCCTCGTCCTGCTCAGGTGCGGGGATATACTCCAGAATAGTCTCGAAAAGGGGCTTGAGGTCAGTACCGGGTACATCAGGGGAGTAGCTTGCAGTACCGTTTCTGCCGGAGCAGAAGAGCATGGGGGAATCCAGCTGCTCGTCGGTAGCATCAAGGTCCATAAGAAGTTCCAGAACCTCGTCCACAACTTCGTGAATTCTCTGATCGGGTTTATCTATCTTGTTAACAACAACAATAACTCTGTGACCCAGTTCAAGAGCTCTGCTGAGAACAAAACGGGTCTGAGGCATAGCGCCCTCGGATGCGTCAACAAGGAGAATAACACCGTTTACCATTTTGAGTACACGCTCAACCTCGCCGCCGAAGTCAGCGTGTCCCGGGGTATCAACGATGTTTATTTTGGTGTCTTTGTACCAAACAGCGGTGTTCTTGGCCATGATTGTAATACCACGCTCACGCTCAAGGTCACCGGAGTCCATAACTCTGTCCACAACTTCCTGGTTTTCACGGTATACGCCGCCCTGCTTGAGCATCTCATCAACAAGGGTGGTCTTACCGTGGTCAACGTGTGCAATTATTGCTACATTTCTCAGTTTATCCATATAATTTTATCACCTTAAATTCCAGACTTTTATTAGAACACAAATTAGAAGTTTAACACAAAATGCTATAAAGTGCAAGGCTTAATTTAAGTTAAAGCCTTGATATTACAGGGAAATCTACCAATTTTTCCACATGTTTTCCATCTTGCCCAACGGTGCAAAAACCGCCTCACAGGCGAAATTTAGCCCTCCACTGTTGAAATAGCCACACGGTCGTGGTAAAATCATAAAAATAGCTTTTACAAATAAGGAGTTATAATGGAAAAACAGAGAATCGACAGAATTAACGAGCTTGCACGCATAGCCAAGGAGCGCCAGCTCACGGAGGAGGAGCTTCAGGAAAGAGATGTGCTCAGACGTGAGTATATAAATGCTCTCCGTGAAAACGCCAAGTCCGTGCTTGATAACGTGGTAATCCAGACCCCCGACGGCAAAAGACACAAGCTGCAAAGAAAAGAAGATAAATAAATTTTCAGGGTGCGTTCAAACGCACCCTTTTTATATATAGTAGCACCGCACCATTTTTATGTATTAGCATTTTGGTATTGCCGACTTCTCTCTGCTTTATTTTTCCACATTTACATGCTATAATGTGGAAAAAACACGGAGGCGGAATATGGCTGAAAAAACTGCGAGAGAAATTCTCGAAACAATGATAGATGCTGAAAAAGAAGCGGCACAGCTTATGCTCAGTGCAAACCTTGTGCTGGCCGAAAAGAAAAGCAGTCGGCGTGATGTTGTAACAGAGTACGACAAAAAGGTGCAGGCACTTTTGATGGAGAGGCTTTCCGCCGCTCTGCCCGAGGCCAGATTTTTCTGCGAAGAAAACATGCAGAGAGATGATTTAAACGGCGAGCACCTGTTTATAATCGATCCCATAGACGGCACCATGAATTTTGTTCACGGCTTCAATCACAGCTGCATTTCCATTGCTTACCGCCACAGCGGAGTGCTGACCGCCGCCGCTGTATATAATCCCTATGTGGACGAGATGTTCACCGCCATAAAAGGTGAGGGGGCATATTTAAACGGAAAGCCGATCCACGTTCAGGGCGACAGTCTTTCCGAAAGTGTTGTTTGCTGCGGCACCTCTCCTTACGACAGCTCATTGACTGACGGCAGCTTTGCTCTTATGAAGAAAGCTTTCCTTGCAGGTCTGGACATTCGCCGTCAGGGTTCAGCAGAGCTTGACCTCTGCTCTGTTGCAGCTGGCAGAGCCGGATTATATTTTGAACTGTCCATTTCCCTCTGGGACTACGCCGCAGGTATGCTCTTAGTCAATGAAGCCGGCGGTCAGTGTCTCAATCTTGACGGAACTGAAATGCCCTTTGACGGCAGCAAAACCGGAATACTGGCAGGTGGCGCACAGGCAATTCAGGATTTTTTAAAGCTTTAAATATACGAAAACAGGCAGTATCAAGAAACTTGATACTGCCTGTTTTACAGATACCCGTTAAAAACGGTTAAATTGTCAATTAGTCGGTCACGTAAGGCAGGAGAGCGATCTGACGAGATCTCTTGATAGCCTCAGTGAGCATACGCTGATGCATAGCGCATACGCCGGTAGTGCGGCGGGGCAGGATCTTGCTGCGCTCGGACATGTAGCGGCGGAGCTTAGCGGTATCCTTGTAATCAATGCTGGTTGCCTTATCAACGCAGAACTGACATACTTTTCTGCGTTTACGGTTCTTGGGGTTGTTCTTATCGAAAGCCAAAGCTGTATCCTCCTATCAAAATAATTAGAACGGCAGTTCGCCGTCACCGTCATCCAGCTCGCTAAAGCTGTTGGGTGCGGGACTGACCGAATTGCGGCTGTCATTATAACCGCTGTTAGAATTTCTGTTGTAGCTGCCGGAATTGCCGTTATAGCTGTCACGATTGTCGTTATAACTGTCACGGCCGTAACCGTGATTATCGCTGTCCCTGCGGCTCTCACCGAAGTAAATGTTATCAGCAACTACTTCTGCGCTGCGACGCTTACCGCCTTCACGGTCGGTCCAGTCACGGAGCTGAAGGCGGCCGGAAACGACAGCCATACTGCCCTTGTGGAAATATTTGCTTACAAACTCAGCTGTCTGACGCCATGCCACACAGTCGATAAAATCGGTCTGTCTCTCTCCACCGTCACGGCCGCTGTAATCACGGTCAACAGCCAGAGTGAAAGAAGCGACAGGGGTCTGGGACTGGGTGTATCTGAGCTCCGGGTCACGGGTCAGACGGCCCATAATAACAATGTGATTTAACACTATAATGCCTCCTTATTCAGCACGCAGGGTGATCAGGCGGCGGAGAATTCCGTCGGTGATACCGAGGATACGGTCCAGCTCTGCGGGGAACTCGGGAGCGCTGGTGAACTTCATGAGAACATAGTAGCCCTCGCTGATGTAGTTGATTTCATAAGCCAGCTTGCGCTTGCCCATTTCCTCCATCTCATCAAGAGTGGCGTTCTCCTCTACAAGGTTCTTGAACTTCTCAACCACAGCAGCGGTCTGCTCCTCAGTGAAATTGGGGTTGATGATGTACATTACCTCGTACTTTTCGGTTGCTTTTGCCATTACTTGCACCTCCTTTTGGTCTTATGGCCCCCGAAGCATTCGGGAGCAAGGATGCCTATCCATTAGATAAGCTTTATTATTATACCGTTTTTTTCTGTATTGTCAAGGGTTTTATGACATTTTTCAAAATAAAAAAAGCTTATACTCTGTGCAATGTCTGCACAAAGTACAAGCCTTTACAGTTAATATCTCATTAAGGGTGCGCTTCCGTCGTCTTTTGTCTTTTCTATGGAGCGGATTTCCGCCTCGTAGCTGTAACTTTCGTTTACCTGAACGGTGAAGCGGTCGCCCACCTTTTTGCCCAGAACCTGCTTTCCGAAGGGAGATTCCTTGCTTATAAGACCCATTCTGGGATCACAGCGCACGGTGGTAACTACCTGTATAACCTCCGTCTCGTCATCCTCAGGCATATAAATTTCCACCTTATCGAAAAGACCCACTTCGTCCTCGCCGGATTTGTCGGAGATAACGTGGGCGGTCTTTATCATGCCCTCCAGATAGCGGATTCTGCCCTTGTTGTGGTTCAGCTCACGCTTTGCAGTTTTGTATTCATCGTTTTCGCTGAGGTCGCCGAACTCTCTCGTTCTCTTTACCTCTGCCATAAGGTCAGGCATAAGCTGGATTCTTCGGTACTCCAGCTCTTCACGCATTTTTTTAATGTCTTCTTTCGTCAGTTCGTCGTGCATAATTCGTGCCTCTCATTACATATCAATATTTATGGAATTAAGACCGTTCTTATCAAATTCGTCCAGGTAATCCTCCATGCGGTCGGCAAGCTCGGTAAAATCCTCAGGGTCTGAATCCTCAAGACCTAAATCACGCCTTGCAAGTTCCTCAGCAAGGATATTGAAAAAGACTGCATCCTCATAGTCCGCAATAGCCTCGTGTATTCCGCCCTCTTCAAAGGCCCTGGATGGCAGAGCGTGCCCCATTGAATAGCGCACCAGAGACTGCATACCTCTGGACGGGCTGAGGGAAAAGAGTTTTTCCTGTATCTTATCGTAATCCTCAAAGCGGTCGGTGCCTCTTGTTGAATTTAATATCCAGTTACCTATATATACCATATCAAGAAGCCGCCTGAATTCCTTGTCTGTAAGTTCAATATTCATAATACCGCCTCCTTTGAGCTTCTTTCTATTCTATTATAGCAGATTGGCAAGCTCAATTCCACTATTCAAAGGATACAAATTTACCCTCACATACGAAATTATCCTTGTGTTAACAGGGAAAATGAGTTATATTAAGATGTCAGTGTATAAATATTTTTCTTTTTATAATAGGAGATCTTAATGGACAAAAGACCTGTGGGAATATTTGACTCCGGCTTCGGAGGTCTCACTGCCGTCAAGGCTTTAAGAGAGCTTCTGCCCGATGAGGATATTATATACTTTGCCGACAGCGCACGGGTTCCCTACGGGGCTAAAACCCCGACTCAGCTCCGGTGCATCGCAAAACAGGATTTGGATTTGCTCTCATCTTACGGTGTGAAGGCTGTTCTTGCCGCCTGCGGCACAGTTTCAAGCAACACGGCGGATATTATCGAGAGCTATCCCGTACCCGCTATGGGCGTAATAAAAAGCGTTGTAAAGGTCATGGGAGAAATTCCGGGCAGCGGCGCTTTGGGAGTTATTGCCACCGACGCCAGCATTAAAAGCGGTGTCTATCAGCGAGAACTTGGGAAGTTATGCCCCGACAGGGAGATTATTGCAGTTCCCTGTCCCGCTTTTGTGCCACTTATAGAAAGCGGTCACATTTCACCTGATGACATGGAATTAAGGGACGCTGTAAGCGCATCCTTAAAGCCGATGAAAGAAGGAAGAATTCAGGCGCTTTTACTGGGCTGCACTCACTTCGGCATAATCTCTGAGGCTATAAGGCAGTATCTGGGAGATGGCGTTACGCTTGTAAGCGCCGCTGACAGTGCCGCCGCAGACATTGCCTCTTACCTTAAAGATAATTCACTTACCGGCGGCGGAGGAAGGCTCCGCTTTTTAACAAGCGGCAGTCCCGATGAGTTTTCCGCCGTTGCGGCTAAGTTTCTCGGTACAACAGAGTTTCCAGGCCCTGAGCATGTGCCGGTTATGGAGGTGTGAAAAGATATGAAAGATGTTATAATCCACATAAAAAGCCTGCAAAACTACGATTTTGATGATGAGGACGGTATTGAATTTACCACCGACGGACAGTATTTCACCGACGGTGACATGGCCTGCATAAGCTACGCAGAAACCGCCGTCACCGGCATGGAGGGCACAAGAACCAGTCTTATGATTGAGGGCGATCAGGTAGTCTTAGACAGAACAGGACTTATTCGCAGCAGAATGGTGTTTACACCCGGCGAAAAGAACAACTTCCAGTACAGCACCCCCTACGGCATTGCAAATCTCGGCATAGACACAAGAGAAGTAGAACAGCACTTCGATGAAAACGGCGGTGAAATGGAGCTTGTTTACGTTGTAAACATGGAACATGCCGTAGTTACCAGAAACAAATTTCACATTACAGTAAGGCAGATGGGAGAAAAGATAAATGGCTAATTTGATAGAGAAAGCTAAGGAACAGATAAACGAGATACTTATAAATGCATATGAAAAATCCGTTGAAAACGGTCAGCTCCCCGCAGGCGCAGAGCTTAAAGGCACAGTTGAGATACCCAAGGCCACCCAGAACGGTGACTACGCCGCAAATCACGCCATGACCGGCGCAAAAGCTCTCCACATGGCTCCCCGCAAGATTGCAGAGGCTCTGGCTGAAAACGCAGATCTTGACGGCACATGGTTTACCTCCATTGAGGTTGCAGGCCCCGGATTTATAAACTTCCGCCTTTCCGATAAATGGTATGCCGACGTTATGACAGCCGTTAACAACGAGGGCGTGGATTACGGCAGAGTTAATGTGGGCGAGGGTCGCAAGCTCATGGTAGAGTTTGTTTCCGCAAACCCCACCGGCCCCATGCACATGGGTAACGCCAGAGGCGGTGTTCTGGGCGATGCTCTTGCAAACGTCCTTGACCGTGCAGGCTACAATGTATGGCGTGAGTTTTACGTAAACGATGCCGGAAACCAGATAGAGAAATTCGCATCTTCCATTGATGCCAGATACCAGCAGCTTATTTTAGGTGAGGACAAGGTTGAGTTCCCTGAGGACGGTTATCACGGTGACGACATAAAAGTTCTTGCACAGCAGTTCTTCGACACCTACGGTGAGGAGTACATGGAAAAGAGCGTTGAAGAGCGCCACGAGGCCATGTCCCGCTTCGGTCTGGACAGAAACATTCCTAAAATGCAGTCCGACCTGCGCCGCTACGGCATTGAATATGATAAATGGTTCTTCGAGTCCACTCTCCACGAGAGCGGCTATGTAAAAGAGACTGTTGAGCTTTTAACTGAGAAAGGCTTCACCTATGAAAAGGACGGTGCACTCTGGCTCAACACCTCCAGAATTCTGAGAGACAACCTTCTGGCTACCGGTAAATCAGAAGAGGATATTGAAAAGCTTGAGCTTAAAGACGACGTTCTCCGCCGTGCAAACGGTTTCTACACCTACTTTGCCGCCGACATTGCATACCACCGCAACAAGCTTGAAAAACGTGGCTTTGACAAGGTTATAAACGTCTGGGGTGCCGACCACCACGGTCATGTGGCAAGACTTAAAGGCGCTCTTGATGCTCTGGGTCTTAACGGTGAAGAGAGACTGGACATTGTTCTCATGCAGCTTGTTAAGCTCACCAGAAACGGTGAAGTCGTACGCATGTCCAAGCGTACCGGTAAAGCCATCTCCCTTACCGACCTGCTGGACGAGATTCCCGTAGATGCTGCCAGATACTTCTTCAACACCCGCCCCGAAAGCCCTGTTGAGTTTGATCTGGAGCTTGCTATCCGTCAGGACAGCGAAAACCCTGTATACTACGTTCAGTATGCTCACGCCAGAATCTGCACCATGCTGGCTGCTCTGGCTGAAGATGGTCACCCCCTGCCCAAGTTCTCCGATGTTGACCTTTCTCTTCTCTCCACTGACGCTGAGAAAGAGCTTATAAAGCAGCTTGCCGCTCTGCCCGAGGAAATCCGCCTCGCCGCAAGAGATTACGACCCCAGCCGCATAAACAAGTATGTAACCGAGCTTGCTTCCCGCTTCCACAAGTTCTACACTGCCTGCCACATAAAGGGCGCAGAGGAAGGAGTTCTGGAGGCAAGACTTACACTCTGCGAGTGCGTGAGAAGAGTTCTGGAGCTTGCCCTCAGCATTATCGGCGTATCCGCTCCCGAAAAGATGTAATTTCCATATAAAACAAAATGTTTAATGAAAACAGGCTGTCCGGCAAAAGGAATATAGCTGCTTATATTATTTTTACCCTGATGCTGCTGCTCTTTGCGGAACGCATAATTGTGTTTTTTCAGCTTGGAGCAGACAGCGTTCTCGGCAGCGACGATGTGGCTTATATAGAAAGCGGTCTGAGATTTGCTGAAAGCGGAATGGTGTCCATACATGACCCCTATCCCTCAGCCATGATAATGCCGGGAATGCCGGTTTTAATAGGCTTAATGTCCTTTTTGTTCGGCAGTGGGCAAGGTCTTTTAACCTCACTTAAAATGCTGTGGATAGCCATGGGCTGTGCCACCGCTTTTATGGCATACAAGACGGTTAGGATTTTTCTGCCCGGTGCATGGGGAATATTTGCAGCCGCCTGCTATCTTCTGCCCAACATAGCATGGGCAGACAATATAATTTTGACCGAAACTCCTTATTCCCTGTTTTTTATCTGCTGTGTGTACTCTGCTTTAAAAATGGGGCAGAGTGACATGCGAAAATATTTCATTTTCTTTACTCTTTCTTTTATGGCAGCGCTTATGTTCAGAGCAAATATTCTGAGTATTGCGCCTGTTACCCTTATTTATCTGCTCATTAAGAAATGGAAAGAACCTAAAAAGCTTATTTTGAAACGCTGTGCTGCCTTTGTCTGTGCAGCTCTCTGCTTCTTCCTTCCTTGGGCAATACGCAATTACCTGAGGTTTGACGCTTTTATTCCTGTGAGCTACGGTTCAGGAAATCCGATGCTGCTGGGCACTTACCAGGGAGAGGGCTGGCCGGAGGAAAGCGAGCTTGACTACGATGAAAATGTGAACAAGCCCTTTCTGGAAAAGTACGGCAGGTATTTTGACGAGAGCGGAGAAAATGTGGAAAATCCATGTCACAGGCAGTATATCTCTCTCGAAAGAGACAGAATGAGCGCCCAGTACCGCATGAAATACTGGCTTGAGCATAATCCGGCTTCTTTTTTAAAGACTTATCTTTACACCAAACCCCGCATGATGCTCAACTGGCCCTGGTACTGGAACGAGGTGCTGAATACTCCCATCTCTGCAATTCAGTTTGTGTATAAAGTGAACTGTATTCTCTGCATAGCGGCGGTGCTTTTATCTCTGATAATGAAGAAATTCAGAGCTCCGGTGTTGTTTTTGAGCGCAGTATATTCTGTAAATTTATATATTTACGCCACTGCATTCGCCTCGGACAGATACACAGCAGTTATAATGCCGTTGCGTTTCATGTTAGCCTGCTTTGCACTATGTCTTATTTATGAGCTTTTTAAAAAGCTTAGAGGCAAATTGAATATCAGACAATGAACACTTCCATGCGGAAGAAAAAACGCTCAGGGCTGTGTTCCAGCTATTCAAAGCCCCCATGTTTTCATTAGGAGAAAACATGGGGGCTTTGAATATTTGTCCGGCCGTCACAAGGTGACCGGATGCTTTCTTATTGTATTTTTACTTTTTCAAATTCAAACCGTATTCCTCAGCCAGCACCTTAAACGCAGGCATAGAGCGGCGAATCATATCCGCTGACACGCAGTAGGCTACTCTCACATAGCCCTCAACGCCGAAGTCGTCGCTTGGTACAAGGAGCAGTTCATATTTTTTTGCTCTCTCGGAAAAGGCCTTTGCATCCTTTTCAGGGCATTTCACAAAGAGGTAAAATGCGCCGTCAGGATATACGCAATCAAAGCCCAGTTCTTTAAGACCGTTGTAGAGCAGTTCCCGATTTTCCTTATAAACGGAGATGTCGGAAGTTGCACCTATGCACTTTTCTATAACTCTCTGCATTAAGCTGGGGGCGTTAACATAGCCGGAAGCTCTGGCAGCGCCGCTGACAGAGGCGAAAAGTGCGTCCCGCTCCTCCTGTTCAATTTCTGAGCTTAAAGCCAGATAGCCTATACGTTCACCAGACAGCGAGAGAGACTTGGAGAAAGAATAGCACATAACGGTGTTGTGATAGTAGTCAAACACGCATGGTGCAGGCTCTCCATCATAAACAAGCTCTCTGTACGGCTCATCTGACAGCAGGTATATGCTGTGATTGTATTTTTCCTCCGCTTTTTTCAAAATAGCGCTCATCTTCCGGAGAATGTCCGCTCTGAGCACAACGCCGGAGGGGTTATTGGGGGTATTTATTATAACAACCTTAGTTTTCTCGGTTATAGACTTTTCAAATTCTTCCAGATCGGGCTGAAGTGCTTCGTCCGGCTTTACGCAGACAAGGTTTCCACCTGCGCCCTCTGTAAACACTCTGTATTCAGGGAAGAAAGGTGCAAAGGCAATAGCTTCCTCACCGGGCATAAGCATGGCTCTGAGAGCGATTACAAGTCCGGCAGCAGCTCCGCAGCAGACGTAGATATACTCGGGAGAAATCTGAACAGAGCTATTTTTATTCAAATCGTCGGCAATAGCCTTTCTTAGGGAGGGCAGACCCACCGCAGGTGTGTAGCCGTGGAGGGCGCAGCTGTCAGTGTTCAGCAGCTCTTTTATGGTTTCATTTACGCAGGGAGGCGCAGGAACACTAGGGGTTCCGATGCTGAAATCGAACACCTTATCAGCGCCAACCTGAGCCTTGCGGGCGGTACCGTAAGCCGCAAGCTCTCTTATACAGCTTTTACTGCGACCCCATGCAAGAGTTTTTTCAGGAAACACGTTTATACATCTCCTTATTCAGAATTCATTCTCGCTTGTGCTTTCAGCACTCTTGCCGAAATCTTCAAGCATACTATCCTTCAGTTCCATAAGTTTGGGAGAGAGGTCCACATAATACTCATGGGGATAATCAAAGCGCTTGACCTCAGGCCAGAGAGTGCTGACCTGATAGGCGCAGTTGCGCTTTATATCTTCCAGATCAGGCAGATCATAAACCAGCTCGCCGTTTTTGAATATGGGCTTTAACAGCTCTTCAGCTCTAAAGTTCTCCATAAGCTTGCTCTTCCAACGTGCATCAGGATCGCATATCTCCAGAGGCTGGCTGTCGTCCACCTCCTCATCTCTAAGGCAGATGTAATCGGCCTCAGCCATGCCGCTTTCTCTGTTATAAAAACGGTACACCTTTTTAAAGCCGGGGTTTGTAATCTTGCCCACGTTTTCGCTGACTTTTATCTTGGGGATAATATTTCCCTCTTCGTCCTCAATGGCGCATAGCTTGTAAACACCGCCGAAAACAGGGGAGCTCTTGGAAGTAATCAGTCTCTCGCCTACGCCCAGAGAATCTATCTTTGCACCCTGGCGGAGAAGCTCGGTTATAAGTCTCTCATCAAGGGAGTTTGAAACGGTGATAGTGCATTCGGTCCAGCCTGCTTCATCCAGCATTTCTCTAACCTTGCCTGTAAGGAATGCCAGATCTCCGGAATCTATGCGGATGCCGCATTTCTTTATGCCCATAGGTTTTAACACATCGTTAAAGGCTCTTATAGCGTTGGGAATACCTGATTTAAGAACATTATAGGTATCTACCAGCAGTACGGCGTTGGTAGGATAGGTCTTGCAGTAGCTGACAAAAGCATCATACTCAGTGGGGAACATCTGCACCCATGAATGAGCCATAGTGCCGAGAGCTTTCACCCCGTATACCTGATCGGAAACGGTGCAGGCAGTACCGCAGCAGCCGCCGATATATGCAGCTCTTGCGCCGGTAACAGCGCCTGCAATACCCTGAGCACGGCGGGAACCGAACTCCATAATAGCTCTTCCGTCAGCTGCACGGCAGATACGGTTTGCTTTTGTGGCAACTAAGCTCTGGTGATTTAATTCAAGCAGCAGATAAGTTTCCAGAAGCTGTGCCTGAATTGCAGGAGCACGGACTGTGAGAATAGGCTCATGGGGGAATATAGGTGTACCCTCGGGAACAGCCCAGATGTCGCCGGTGAATTTAAAGTCGCTCAGATACTGGAGAAATCCCTCGTCAAACATATTGCGGCTTCTGAGGTACTCTATATCCTCCTTATCGAAATGGAGCTTCTGTACATAGTCAACTATCTGCTCCAGACCCGCTGCTATGGCATAGCCGCCGTCATCCGGTACTGTACGATAAAATATATCAAAATATGTTATTCTGTCTTTAAGTCCGGCTACATAGTATCCGTTTCCCATAGTCAGCTCATAATAATCGCAGAGCATGGTTAAATTTATTCCATTGGCGCTTTTCATGTTTTGCCTCCTAATATTGGTATTACGATTGGTAATTGTGTCTATTATATAATCTGTGAACTAATAAGGCAAGGAATTTGCACATTATTTTTGCTCCATCTTTGTAATTAGGCTAATTCTTGATAATCAGTTGACAATAAAATTAGCTTGGTATATCATGTTATCCGTAGTCAGATTGCTTTTTTAGATGGAGATGGAGTGTAAATAGTATGAAAAAAGAAATATTTGTCTCCGGCAGGACAGAGCTTGCCGGCAACCATACCGACCATCAGAATGGGAGAATTCTGGCCTCTGCTATTGATTTGGGTATCCATGCCAGCTGTGAGAGCAACGGCACAGATAAGGTTAAAATAGAATCTGAGGGTTTTGAGCCTGTGGAGCTGAAGACCACCCAGTTGTCGGTAAATACAAGAGAATTTGGAAAGCCTGTGGCTTTGGTGCGGGGTGTTTTGGCTGGATTTGCGGAGTTTGGTCTTAAAATCGGCGGTTTGAACGTCGCAATCAGAAGTGATCTCCCTGTCGGTGCCGGTCTTTCTTCGTCTGCCGCTTTCTCCGTGATAATAGGTAAAATACTCAACGAGCTTTTCAACGACGGTCAGGTACCGCCCATTGTTATCGCCCGTCTGGCTCAGGAGGCTGAAAATCGGTACTTCGGTAAGCCCTGCGGATTGATGGGTATGGTCTGTGCTTTAGGTCACACAGTCTATGCAGACTTTAAAACTAACGAGATAGAGCCGATAGAGGCTGATTTTGATTCTATGGGTCTTACCCTCTGCCTCACCGATACAGGCGGAAGCCATGCAGGTCTCGATACCTCATATGCCAGAATCCCCGCCGATATGGTGTATATAGCCAATATGTTCGACAAGGGCGTTTTAGGCGATGTAGATCCTGAGGAATTTTATAAAAAGGGCTGGGACCCCTCAAACCGTCCAGTCCGTCGTGCGATGCACTTCTTTGCTGAAAATGAGAGAGTTCCTCTCATGCGTGATGCCCTTAAAGCAGGGAACGGCAAGGAGTATATGCGTCTTATGAATGAGTCCGGCCGCTCATCGGAAAACCTGCTCAACAATATAGTTACCTCTGCCACCGGCGATTTAAAATTAAAGCAGGGTCTGGATCTCAGCGCCTCTCTTCTGGAGGGTAAAGGTGCTTGGAGAGTACACGGCGGCGGCTTTGCCGGCTGTGTTCAGGCGCTTATGCCCAAGGAATATTTCCCGCATTACAAGGAAGAAATGGAAAAGGTCTTTGGTTCCGGCTCATGCCGTAAAATAAAACTGGTTTAATTAAAGAATTCTTCTAAAAAGTTCAAAACAAAGTGAATAATTGCAGAATACCCCCTGATGTAATGCGTTTAGGTTGCATCAAGGGGTATTTTATATGAAATAAATCGATATAAAGCTTTCATTTTAAATGTAAAAGTTTCCTTTTTACCTGTGCTCAGCTCTTTTGCAATAGTTAAAATATTTTATGAAAAACCCACTATCTTCATTGTCGGCTCACCTGTCCGGTGATAATATATGCGCAAACCAGCAGTCAGAAGTCACCGAAATTTGAGCTGATGCTTCGACGCAGCAGGCTCTCTCCCCGCTGATACCGCAGCACATCAGCCTAAAACTAAAATAGCAACCAATGCCCACTTGAGTTTAATGACTGTGCAAGGGTGTATTGTTATATTCAAATATAAGTCTCTATGTCTTAAAATATTTTGCAGCCATAAAAAGGATTTATGAAATTTTCCCCCAATTTATTGACAGGCAGGCTGGCAAATGTTAACATCAGCAGCGAAAACCTCAGTAATGATTCTGCATATTTCAGCTTATGCTCCGGTACAACCGGAACATATCCGAGATTGTGCGAGAAAGGAAACAGTATGAAAAAAATAACAGCATTACTTATGGCAGGCATAATGGTACTGAGCTTTACGGCCTGCGAAACCGAGCCCAAGGTAGCAAGTGGCACTGCAGCCGGGGCGACTACCCCTGCACCTGTGCCTGAAATTTCAGAGAAAGTTCCCTCCGCCGCACTCGAAACAGAGGAAGCCCCCGAAGTACCGGAGACGCCTGAAGCTCCCGCTATTTCAGCCATCACAGTCACCTATTATCACGGAGACGAGAGCGCCGAGAAATTAGTTTCTGAGACTGAGGAAGTCCCCGAGCTTTCCGCTCAGGCTCTTATGGATTTGCTGCATGAGAAAGAGGTTCTCTCTTCACCTGTCACCGTAAACAGCTTTACCGTTGACAATAACAACATTATACAGCTTGATGTGAGCAGCAACTTTTCAAAGCTTGTGAGTTCTATGGGTACAGCCGGTGAAACAATCATTATCGGCAGCCTTGTGAATACATTTCTTGATGCCTTTGAAGCTGACGGTCTTTATATAAAGGTAGACGGCGAAGATCTCGCCACCGGTCACAACATCTATGATTTTCTGCTGACCTTTACCGAAAACTAAACAGCCTATAAAAATACCCCTAATACAGTTTGCATTCACCTGATGAGGACGTATTTTTTCATAAGATTTTAGGAACTTGTTCCTAATGATTGCACGGTTTATACTCCTTATGGAGAATAAACCGTGTGCTTTTAAATATAGATTAAAATTATGGCGATATGCGGCTTTTGATTTCAAATAATATTAGGCTTAGCTAAATTATCAAAATATAGGAGCATACTGCGAGGAGTTAATGTAATGAATATTCAAAATTTTATTACAGCTGTTTTACAGCAAGATGCTGAGGCAATGAGAAATTTTTTCCTACCGGACGCCTATATTAACTGGCATAATACAAATGAACATTTTACCATGGAGGAGTATATTCGGGTCAACTGTGAATATCCTGGTGATTGGACCGGCGAAATTGAAAAAATAATACAAGCA
>SAMEA104404097__coassemble_60_pt1 | contig 140026 bp, 128 predicted proteins | sample SAMEA104404097__metabat2_high_PE_037 | metagenome-assembled genome bin SAMEA104404097 (sample SAMEA104404097) | Balaenoptera acutorostrata | reverse complement strand
GAGCTTATCTCCGCTGACAGCTCCTGCTGCGATTTTCTCACCGCTTACAGCTCCGACGGCAAGCTTCTCTCTGGTTACAGCTTCACGGGCTATTTTGGTAGTGGTTACAGATCCATCAAGCAAACTATCAGCAACTGTCTGCTGTAACTTTCTGTGTAACTCTTCTATGAGTGCATTTGCCTGCGCTACAATTTGAGATGTGTCAACTTTAGATACAGAGTCCGTCATAATCCCACAGTATTTTTCATCCAAGCGCAAATCCGTTATATTCTCTACACCTATTGCTGCTTTTCCAGGCTCACGCCGTACCGCATAGAGATGTATTTCATAGAGGGCTTCACTTTCTACCCTGGCGGGCGGCTGTGGATTACTGGATGGTGTACCATGTTTTACCATAGGCTCAGTTGTATTACGGTTTGCATCATACTGTATGACCACGTGATCGATCCTCGGATAAACAGAATCCGGCAAACCCAAATCAACTTGACACTCGTATTTAAGCGCTGTTGCAACCCCCTTAAACCTTGCAAGTCGCATCCATGCAAGGCCAGGTGAGATTACCAATGTATTATCCGCTCCGGAAACTCTACACTTAAAGTCATCATTACCATACACACCCGTGCTGCGGGTGCAGTGGAACAGTGCCGCATCCTCCATCGAATAGTCTGTCTGGTCTAACGGGTAAGTTACTAAGGTCATTTAATCACCTCGTTATAGTTATTGTTCCAATTTCCAGGACTGTTTTTATCACGTTATTTTGGCTCTGCTGAGTAAAGCGCACCAGTCTGGATTGTAGTTTCATATTGTAATCCGGGAGTAAAACAGTTATTACATCACCCAAATCATAGAGTTCCCCGAACTCCTGAGGAAGAGGATTTATTGCACATTCCCATGTACCTTGTTTTTTTAGTAACTCCTCATATCCACGTGCTGCCAGTCTTTCTTCATATGACGAAAGGCTTTCTCCCTCTGCCATAGTTATATTTCGAGCATCCACAATTACAGTTCTTTTCTGTTCTCCGTTGCTTAAATCAACTACGACACGTTTTCTTGCCTCTCCCTCCCCTTCTCCGAGCACTACCGCCTTATTTCTTTTATTCTCAGTGGAAAGCGTAACTGTATCAATTTTAAGGCTACCATATTGTTCGGCAAGAATTCTGTTTGGGTTAATCGATGGCTTATACAGCTCAACCATAACTTTTTTTCCAGCTCTGACCGCCCTGAAGCCGGTATCCGTGTCCTGACACATAGTCTCAAGCAAGGTTAACAGGCTTTTATTGCTTATGTCATGGTCGTATGTAACATCCAGATTAGGCACTGCAAACTCAAAGTTTTTAAATTTATCGCTGGCATCATAAGCTGATTTTAAGGCCTGTCCTGTATTGCTGCCGGCTTTTATAGTCCCAACAAAGGCGACGTCATCAAGGCAGCGTGTTGCCTGCTGTCCATTTGCAATAATATGGCCGGATTTAACTCTGACAGTTTTGATTACCATGAGAGTTTTTCGATCATCCCTGCCTACATAGCAGTCAGGCTTAACCAAGGCTTTATATTTTTTAGTAGCCTGAAGCTCCAGCGTAAAAGGTTGTACAGTGTTATATCCTTCTGACCACATGCAGGAAATAAATTGATTGCCTATAATGGCAATTCGGTTTAAATCCGAATCGTAAAGGTTAAGTTTCATAAAGCACCGCCTTAGCCGGATTGAAAGCAAAGGAAGCAGTCAGTGCAGTACCGTTCTGATCGTCAGTTGCTGACAGTAAATTATCGCCTATCTCTAACTCAAATAGCGATGAATCGTCATCAATCCATGTAATTACATCTGTAACAGTGTTTCCTGACGTAAGTTCAGCCCTAAGCACATTATTTTCATCCCTGTAAACCGTTATATACTCTCCCGCTTTTATTGTGCCGTTCATTTTAATAAATGCAAAGTTAGACATATTCGTCACCACAGGATTAGTACTCAGACCCTCTGAGCGAAGGACAAGTTTATATGGTACTCTAACATCTCCGGTATTTAAGACATTAACATATCGTTCAGATGCTCTCGTTCCGAACCTGTGAGGCTGCCCATAGTTAACAGGGAAGCGGAAATTTTTCTTTATTCCACCGATGAAGTAATGGCTTTCAGTAAGTGCCGAAAAGAAGGGGTACGGTGCATAAAACTGCATCTTAAATAATCCGTTGTTTTTTACAGCCGAAAAAGTTGGTGCTGCCTTAACATATACCCGGATGAACGAATCTTTTCCAAAAACCAAGCGGCCTGATGCTAAAGGAGCACAAACATTTCTGAGTGCATTTTTTCTTTCTGTAATGTTGCCGTATACCTGCCCCGTAACATCGATAGTACGCCCTGAAATTGCCTGTGTCTCAACTGTCTCACCAATCTGGGCAAATCCCTGCGATTTGCCCAGATTAACCTCTACCCCTTGGCCGATATTCATACCGAACCACGTACCACCTGATGGTCCAAAAGTGTATTTTTTCCCGTTATCATTTTCAAATACTGCTTCAAACACCGATCATCACCGCCAGTTCTGCTTGATATCTCGCTTCTTCCATGAGTTCAGCTGCTGATTTAGCTTCGGAATATATATTCTGTATTATCGGGGGGATCTTGGAGTCATGTGATACGCTTCTATCGGTGGCTCGATAATCGCCTGACTTCAGCGCAGTTTCCAGTTCCATTGGAGAGCCTGTTGCGAACTCTCTTACTGCATCATCCACAAGGAAAGAATTTTTTCTTATGCCCATTGCTGTTCCTTCTGGTATTGCCCGGCCTACAACTCTTGCAAATACTTTAGATGGGCTGTTTATACCCAAAGCATCTTTTGCAGATTGCAACGCATTGCTCGCCAAGTCCTTGATGGACTGGTAAAGTGATGATGCTGCGTTTTTTATTCCAGAAACTATTCCCCTTATAATATTGAGTCCAAGTTCTCCCCAGTCAATTTCTTTAAAGGCATTTATAATTGTCTCAATTATTTCGCCTGCCGAAGAAATCACATCAGGTATCATCGAAATTAGACCTGCAATTAACTGCCCGATGAGCGAAATTCCCTGTGCGAGCAATTCCGGAAGGTGCCTTGCAACGGTGGAAATAAAGCCAGAGACTATGGTCGTTGCCGAACTTATGACATTAGGAAGATTTTGGAGTATGCCGCTTACAAGGCTCATTAAGAGCTGGGCTCCTCCAGACAAAACTAAAGGGATCGCAGATATTACTGCATTTAAAAAAGCATTAAGCATACCGCCTGTTGCATCTATGAAGTTGGGAAGCCCGCTCAAAAAGCCATTTATAAATTGTAAAATAGTTGCAACACCGCTGCTGAGTATCACTGGAAATTGTTCTGACATAAATGCCGAAAAAGCTGATACCATATTCCCGACTAAACCGGAAACATTATCAGGAATTAAGGCGTTTATAAAGGTAAATACTGCACCGGGCAATGCAGTCAGAATATTGAATATCGCAGGTGCAAGATTATCAATAAGAAAAGTCTTTGTGGTAGTAGCAAGGGCGTTAAGAGATGGGCCTATATCTTCGCCTAAAGTTAAATTTCCGAGAACATTTTTGAAGGCTGCCTTCATTGCTTTTGCAGAGCCTTGTAGTGTTGTAGCTGCCTCCGTTGCTGTTGTACCGGTAATATTCATTTCGTCCTGAATGGTATGAATAGCTTCCACGACATCAGCAAAACTGTCTATGGAGAGATCAGCCATTTCACCGTTGGCTGCCTTAACTGCATTAGCATCTGTTATAAGTCTCTCCATTTCGGACTTTGTGCCGCCGTATCCCAACTTCAGGTTGTCGAGCATGGTATAGTTTTGCTTCGCAAATCCCTGATAGGCATCTGTTATGCGTTCCATGTCAGTACCCATCTTATTTGAGTTATCTGCCATATCCCGCAGTGCCTTATCTGCTGCTGATGCTGCTGCAACAGTATCTCCGCCGAGGCTTTGATTGAGACTGGCTGCAAAACCTGTTGCCTGCTCCATATAGTGGTTTGCAGACATTCCGACAGTTGCATAAGCCTGCTGTGCATTTTTTACAACTGCGTCTGCACTGGCCCCGAAAAGTGTCTCAACACCTCCAATGCTCTGCTCAAGAGCACCGCCTGCGCTTATGGTTGCCGCAAGACTTTTGCCTATGGCTGCAACAGATATAACACCCTTGAGCTTACTAACAAGGCTCGAACCATAAGCATGCCCTGCACTTTCACCGGCAGCAGGCATTCCTGCGCCAAGTTCTTTTTCAAGATTTGCCTGCATACCCCGTGCCGAGGGGATGATCTGAACATATGCTTTTGCCAGTTCAGTAGACATGGCTCACCCCCGTTCTATTTCTCCACTCTTCTTCATATTCCTTTGCTGTTTGGAAGGTTTGGATTTTATCATTTATATTTGAATCTCCAATAAGTACCTCAACAATAGAACGTGGTCTGTTGTAGCCATTCTGGGCATTTTTTGTCTGGAACCAAAGCAGTACAGAAAGTCGATCTACTATTGCTGCTAAAAGAAGTTCGCACTTGGGTACCTTTGTTCCTGACATTTTCATTTTTATACGGGATGACTCCCTCAAACCGACAGCAAGCGTTGCCAAAAGGGAAACTGGCAACGCTTGTAAATCATATATCCCGTATGTCTCCGCAAAATCACAGATAAGAGCTTCTCGATCTGCGGCCAGCATGCCGGCGAGGGTCAGGAGTTTTTTCCCTTTGTTCCAAATGCATCGAAAATTTCCGCAAGCTCCTTATTTACCGCAACAATCGGGACACGGCCGTCGGCTGTCCTGAGGTGATTGTACATAAGCTTTTTCTGTTCTTCGCCAAGTACCAGCTTTACTACCCGAGAAATAGCAAGGGAATCCTCATCTGTCATTTCCTCCAGTGCATCCAAAAGCTCCATATTGTCAAAAGTAGCTTCTTCTACGTGGTATTTGAAGCCACTACTTGTAATGCCGTCCATAATTACGCCCCCTTATGCTGATTTAACTATGTACTCATAGTGAGTATTGCCTGATGTGTCAGGTGTAGCCGAAATGGTAATACCGTAGCCTATGGGAGTATTGTCTTTGTAGACTATATCTTCAACAGCAGTTAATGAGGCGCTGGGTATTACAATCCGCTTTGCCGCACCGTTTTTAAGAAGCATATCAAATACCCAAACATATTCTTTAGGATCCTCGCTGTTTGCCTTTACAGTAATCCCAGTCGTAAGTTCACCTGATACATTTTTATCTCCATATACGGTTTTAAGCACTTCAATGTTAAGTGCTTCCAAGAGCATAAATTTGAATGTGTCCGGCTTGTCTGTGGTATAGTTCAGGACCGTATCTCCGCCCCACGCTTTAGTTTTATCGCCTGAAGGACTGTTTGCATTGGTTACGCCATCCTCAGACACATACCCTAACCCCTTAAATGCAACATTAAGCGTTTCTGTTGCCGTTATAGGTAATTTTGTACCAAGCGGCGCACTGAATACAGCGCCACCCATAGCAGGCTTACCAACTGACACATTTTTTGAATCAACTGTACTGCCCATATTTTCTCCTTTCAATAATGTGTTACATCATATACCGCCTGATAGCGGTATTTTTTTCTCTTAACATCGGGAAACGGATAATCGCTGTTTAGCTTTGAGGCAGTCACCTCATCCAGTTCAATCAGCTGATCCATTGCCTTCTTCACATATTCATTAAGTTCAGCTGCCGCAAATTTACTCTGAGCATATGACTGTACCGCAAATGTTGCAGTTGATATCAAATTTTCACGGCCGCTGCCCGTCTTATCGAGTATCACAAAGCTCTCTGTCAATGTGTCCGGATATTCCAGATACACATTTACAGAGAGCTTTTTCCCAAGATAGTCTTTAATTACTTTTTCGATCATTTCAACGACCTCAAAAGAGTGTTGTTTTCCGAATTGTCTGCCTGGGCAGTGCTGTTTGCAGGATACACCATAGAATTAACACGGTTTTTACCTACATAAGAGTCCGTCGCATAACCCGCTCCGCATCTCTTGTTGATAGTATCAGCCTCTGCTTTACAGGCGGCTGCCATTTCAGGAGATTTGAGCAATTCCCGGACTGCCGTTTTATTAAGCTCTACTTTGACTTTATTCAAAACGCTCCACCTTCACTTTCTTATTCCAATTAAGAGGGATATTTTCTTCTATCCATTCCAGTGGGATTCCGAATGTATGCCATTTTGAGCCGAAGAATTCAACAGTAGCATCTTCCCAGTTATGCTTATCCCCTTTCGGTATACTCAGTTCGTACACAGCAGTTTTACCGTATATATTAAGCGCATCAGTTACATCAGCAGATTTAACAGGCTCAATTAGTACACCTTCTACCTTAACAGGTGTCTCTTGATATATTGGAGCTTCAAACGGATCTGCTCCTACTTTTGTTTTCTCATAAAGAGTTACTGCTGTTCCCTTTATCAAGGCCATAAATATCCATTCCTCCATATCTCTGCCGCCGAAGGCCCAGGCGGGCAAGCTCTGAGCGCTTAATAAAGAGGCCGCCGCCGGGTACAAGGAAAGTACCGGAAGCACTGTAACCTCCGGCACTTTCACTTATCTGAGTCATAGGCTCCTGATCCGTAGATGTCATAATTGCACGAGCCACAACATCAACCGTTACAGATTTCAGAACTTCTGTAAACCCTAATATGTTGCTTATCATTGCGTCTAAATTTTTGCCTACTTTTTCAGCCTCGTTTCGCAGGATACTGGAAACTACCGGCAAGAGAGCTTCGGCACGTTTTGTCTCTTCAGGTGTCATCGGACGCCATAGTGCAGTTATATCATCAATAGTTGCAAAATCACTCATTGCAACCTAACTTATGCAGTGGCGTCCACGCGGGCAAATGCAGTCTCATCAAGGATACCAAAGCCTATGTATGCCTGTGCGCGGATATAGATCTGACCACTTCCCTTCAGGTCAACTCCAGTATTATCAGGGTCACCATAAGGAATTATTTCAATAGGAACCTTCTTGGTATAGCCCCAGCGGAATGCACTCTCAAAGTCACCCACAACAGCTCTGGTCTTTGTTCCAGTTCCATAAGACACGGTACTGTTTATGCTGGTAGGAATACCTTTGAGCACTTTGGGCTGACCACCCCATTCAAGCTCAGGGAACTTTTTTGCACCGTTTTTACCCTCAAGTTTTGCCATATCCGATGCCATAATTTTAGACAGTACCAGACCGGTTATGTCGTGATCCCCGAGAAGCTGCACTGCTGCCTCTATGTTTTCATCAGCAGTAGCCGCTGCATAATCTACTTTCTGGGTGCCCTTGTCAAGGCTCTGAGTGATGAGTTCAGAAGTTGTACCGGTGCGAGGGTTAATGCCATGCATTCCCATAATATCAAGGCCGCGAGCCAGTTTCTTCTCAAATCCATCATTAAAGCTGGAAAGCAGTTCTATCTGACGTTCTTCACTCGCAATCATAAACTCTTCGGAAATTCGTGCACCGTACTCAATTTTGAGTGGGTGCATTTTTACAGGTGAAATTTTGATATTACCTGCTGCATGTTTGCCGTTTTCGCCAACCAGATTCACTTCATCGTCCATAGAGAAAACAAATAAATCGGTTCCGGTAAAGGAAATAGGTTCCCTCTTACACAGTGCTGCAAGAGATGATTTACCTTTTACCTTGGTGAAAAGATCTTTTACCAGTTCTTCGGGAAACATAGCTCCCATACTTAAAGTTCCTGCCATAGTTTTTATTCTCCTTTCATTTCATGCACCATCTGTGCAAACGCAGCTTTTTTGGGGTCAGTCTGAGTGTCAGCGTTATAGCCGGGAGGTGGACCCTTTACTTCACGGAGCTGACCTGCCATAGTCTTAGCATCAGCTATTATGTCTTTTTCTGTTTCTCCATGGAGACGGTCAGCCATATGAGCCGGTATTCCATTATCGGCGGCAATACGCTGTTTAAGCGCCGTTACTTCATAGGCCTTAACCTGTCCCTGAAGCTTAGTTATGGTCTCGGCTCCGGTATCACGCTCTGTGGTAAGTGTGGTGATCTGTGTCTGAAGGTCTTTGACATCGCCGTATACATCTTTAACACGGGCTTCAAACTCCTCCTGAGTTGCAATAGGTGTAAATTCCATATTTTCCTCCTTGCCCTTTTCGGGCTATATTTACTATCAGGCATTTGCCTGTCAGTAGCTTATTTTCTGTTTGCGGTGTACTTTCTGCTCACTGCATGCCCAATAGGCAAGAATCATACTATCCATTAAGGACTGTTCTGCACCATCGAGCAGAGGCTTGAATCCGTAACCGCCATTTGAGCCAATGGCTCTCTTTTCGCAGTTACTTACGATCTGCACCATAGACGGTTGAGCCATATGGCAGATTTTCTTTTCATATATTGCCTGCTGAAAAGCAGTATTCGCAGTTATAACCTGTTTTACAGTCGGCATTACTGGAGCTTTCAATCCGTTTGTTTTCATTGCTTCAGCTAACAGGTCTTGACCGTTTGCGCCGTCAACTACAACTTTTTCTATATCAGCCTTTGCCAGAAATTCGATAATCCATCGGTGCCCCGCTCTGCGTGGTCTACAATCAATGCCTTCGACAAAAATACGTCCGTCGCCGGTCTTTACTGCAATGGACATTGCAGTGTTTGTACCGTCGTGACCGTATTTCACACCTACGAAAAGTTTTCCATAGAAGTTTGGCAGCACTTCACATTTGAGCTCCAACCATTCATTCCTGCTAATTGCAGATTTCTGGTTGTAGCGTAAAAACAGCCCCAAGCGCTGAATGTTAAAATCTATCTCATCGGGGCCTATTTCATCCTGTATTGAACGCTCAGTTAATACTGTACCGAGTGATGGATTAGTTTCATACCACGCATCCTTATCTTTGGGATTTGTCATCTCATCTACGGACCACTCAGCCCACCCGGTATTTAATGTTTCGCCTTGGAGTGCAGCATTTCTGAGTTTAAGGAACACCGTACCTGCTGACACCGGAGTAGGCGGTGTACCGCAAAACAGTGTCTGTGGATTCTTGGAGTCTGTAACCACATATTTCAGGGCGGTTTCCTCTGAATCCTGATATTCCTGAGCTTCGTCTATGACCAGCAGGTCAAAGCCTTCGCCGAGTCCGCCCTTAGATGATCGGGTACGGAAGTCTATAACTCCTCCATTTGCGCCGAGAAGGACAATACGCTCCAGTCCCAGCTGTTTTGAGTAGGTATAATGCTTGTCGTATTTCTCATTCTTCTTTTTTCGGTTTACCTCCACATATCCTGCCGCATCCAGCAGGGCCGACAGACGGCGAGAAGCCGAGGAGCTTGTGGTAGTTCGGTGGGCGGTATGCAAAATACGTTCTCCATGTTCAAGACCCCACATTTCTCTGATTGTCAAAATCTCATTTTTACCGTTACGTCTGGGTATCTCCCACCCAAACTTTGTATGTGTCCATAAGACGTCATCATTAACAGCCAGGATGTCATACATCATAAGTTCCTGCCACTCCTGGGCTGTTCGCCCTGTCCCGCTCCACGCAGAATTATAGGCATCAATGGCTTCCTGACCGTGGCTTTTGGTGTATGGCAGTACAATAGATTTTGTAGGTGTCTGGCGGCCTTTTCTTGGCTCTGCCATTCTTACCTCCTTAATTTTGACATAAAAAAGCACGGTGCAAATGCATCGTGCTTTCGTTGCTATTTAGTTAATTAGTCCTCAGGAATCAGTTTGCCACTGTTTAGAATGAACATTCTGCCTCCGTCCATATCCCGGATCATATTCTACTATACAGCGGCAATTCTCATGACGCCGGTATACATCGTCCGGCACATCAGGGTATGTATATTCTCCGGCAAGCATTGAGCACCACTTACAGCATTTATGCTCTGCTTTACGTATGATTTTTGGAGATAAACCAGCCTTCCCATGAAAGTTAACATTCTTTCGGATTGTTTCATCAACTACGTTAAGGGAGAAGTTTTTAACCGGTTCATCAAGTACCCATGAAACATCGTCAAAGTGTTCAGCGTTTGATACCTTGTCGATTATACCTTTTATTCTATTGTGGTTAAGCTCAGCTTTTTGAGCTTTTATCCCTATACCTGCTGCAGCATTGAGTGAAGCCTGAACATCTGCCGCCGCTGAGCTTATCAGCTTATAATCATCTTCGAGAAGCGGTCTTACAACCCGCTCCGCAATGTTATAATACAGTCTCCCGTCTGGCAGAATATCTGAAGAAAGCTTATCGCCGAAAGTCTTTGCAAGTGCCTCACCTATACAGTAAGCAAAATCTTCCACTGTTTTATAATCAGCAGTGCCGTCCTTAATAAGCTTCATTAGTCGTGTTATTTCGCTGCTTTTTTCTACATTATCGGAAAATTCCTTTTTCAGAATTTCAAGAAGCTCCGGGCCTATATCTTTCATAAGACCCCCTGTTGGCTGTCAGGTTCTATCCCTGTGATATCATGCAAAGCCTCAACACCAATATATCCAGGACATGCCTGATTTATTTTGACAGCTGCATCACCTATTGCAGCTATTGTATGTGCGTCAGGTTCGAAGATCGGATTCCATGCAGGAGTTGTCTGATAGAGTTGCTGTCTTGTATATGGGTAATTGTCTCTCACGCATGCAGCCAAATATCCGGCATTAAGCAAGCCCGAGCCGAAAGTGCGCTGTGCCTTTCGAGCTAACAGCCTGAGATTTTCGTGGCTTGCCTTAATTGCTTCTTCGCTTGATGGATTATCTGTAACAAAGCCCAGATCATCAGGCGTGAGCCCAGTTTCGCCGGCAAAGAGAGCTGCGAAAGTTCGCAGTTGTTCAATGTAAGGTGTCATTGACTGCTGTGTAAACTGGCCGATTTTGGGTGCTTCGCCTTCCTCATCCTTGGTGAATGCAAGCAGCGTTGCTATTGATGCTTTCCATTTGTCAAACTCCTCTGTATCGTTTGATAAACCCGACACCCATTTTTGCGGGAATGAATAGAATTCTGCACTGACTTCACTCCTGAACAGAGTTCTCAGGGCACCTTGCGTCTGCTTCATGCATGCGCGGCTAATACGGGAGTGCCCGAAAGGACGTATTGCATCCGGCCTGTATATTATAGGCACAAGCAGCGGCGCAGGGGCACGGTTAGTATCAACACGGGTAAGCTTCCCGTTTGTAAAATATTCAGTTTTCCCAGCTGTGAAGTACGCCTCAAGCACGGCATTTCCGTTTTTGTCCCGCTCCAAAACTGCATAACCTTCTCTGAGCAGGTATGTGGCCGTGTCTATTTCTCCGGTCGCATCTGCTCCACTTATAACCTCCATACGGGGAAACCCGCTCACATCTTCACAAATGTAAATAAAACTGCATGAACTTATAAGTGCTGAGAGAAAAGAGCTATCAGGCAGGATGTCCATATTGTTCATGTGGAAAATTGTATTGAGGTCAAAGTTATCATTTCTAAAGCCTCGGAAGTCGAGCCTATCTGCCAGACTGTCTACTGCTTTTCCGCACCACCCCAGGGACTCTGCCATCCATGTAAATTCACTCGGAATAATTGTTTTTACATATTCCATAGAATTTTTCATGTCATAGTACCGATAACGCAGTAAAACCCGTGTACGCTTCCGGGCAAGTTTATTTTTCAGATATAGCATGCCCTTAGGCGGCATAAGCATCGCTCCTTTTCTTTTAAGTTATTAACTTCTCAGCGAGAAATATTCCCAGTACGCCTGTTGAAGGGCAAAAAGGCTAAGGGGAGGGGTATATCCCCCTCTATTTTGCTCTGTATGCGCTCCAGTCACACGACTGGGGGAGAACACGGTTAGATATAGTCTCGTTCTCTGTGGCCTTGTCATTGCGTCTGAGAAGTTTATCCGATTTTGCTCTGTTGCATGTCCAATGGGCAAGCTGCAGATTATCTATATCACTGGGATGTCCACCCTTTGCCACAGGGATAATATGGTCAATACACGGAGACAGCGGATGCGGATATCTAAGAGCCTTGTCAACTGGCTTACCGCATATTCCACAGACAGTCTGTGTTGCCATGATTTTCTTTTTATTGCGATCAAAAGCAAGGCGATGAGTACCGTCTTTATCTGGTCGGTTCCTTGTCTGTGCCATTTCTGCGCCTCCTGTTGTACTCAAACGGCTGTGCTATAAATACACAAAGAGGCTCGGAAATTTTCTGAGCCTCTTTGAAGAATAATTTATTATATACATGATATCATGTATATAAAGCTTTTCAACCCAAGCCATTCCCGAATTTATATTAAGTTCCCGTACATAGCCATCGTGAACATGCGAAGAGCAGCGTTGCGGCGATTATAAACTGTTTTTTCTTCTATCCCTAATTCCTCCGCAAGCATAGATACAGCTCCTTTTCGTGGAGACATGAAGAAGTAATCAAGTATTTTCTGATTTTCAGGTGTCAGAGCGTGTAGCGCTCGTTCAGTTCGTTCAATATCACTTTGTGTTAATTTAAGTGCTTCCTCCAATTCGTGCTGTGTAACAAGATTATTAAGCAGTGCATCTTCTCTGCTGCTTCCGCCCCTTGCACCACTGCTGTCTGCAAGGGAGCTTTTAATACTGACACGTGATGTCTCAAGCTCCAGTATCCGGCTCGGAATATTCTGCAAAGCTGCATATTTGGCAGGCAGCTCTGAAAGCTCATTTATAGCTTGCATACGCCATATATCATACATAGATTTTACCTCCTCATTTGCCCGCCCTGGCTTTTTCTCCACCGCCTGTATAATGGCGGAATTTACGTCGAGGCAGCGGGCGGAAAATATATTTATACAAAACTGATTTATTCATGCAGTACGCACATTGTCCGGTTGTAGGGCTGCCCTCATCCACATATATTTCCTGCGTGCGGCTTAGCTTATGAGCGCAGCTTTCACAGCATAAGGCCGTCCCCCAGTATGTAATCGTGTCCCGCTCTGAGTTTTTATTTTTCACTATCCCGCTCCTTTTCTTTTTTCATTGCCTTTCTGCGTTCCGGTCTGGGCATGACTATCTTTCCGCCTCTGACATAAGGACGGACTGGCAGAGTGTAGCGCATATATGAGCTTGCTATATGGCCCTCTGCGTCAGTGTTATGTAAAAATTCCTGCATGACTGCATCTTTAGGCAGCTGGATAGCCTCCACATCTTCCACCGGTACAGGTTCAGTGATTATGGGCTTGTCCATATTTCTGGTGCAGTGGTATTTCTTTCGGTTGGGTGCGTCCGTCACATTGGCTATCAAATAGGCTGCCAGTTCGCTGTGGTCGGCTCTGCTGTCCAAAAAGTTTACGGAGTAATCTCCAAGCTCCATTTCGTCCCATGCTGCTCTTAAAGCCTCCTCCGCTGCCGCCTCTGCCACGATATGGTGATGCAGTCTTGCAGGACAGTTATGCTTTGGAGACCAGTCCGCAGTATTCCACACGATTTTTGGATTGCGACCGTAAGTCTTTTTGAATTTATATCTTGCTTTTCCAATCACCTTTTTTATAAGTGCCTCTGCCTCTTCATAGTTATTTGGCAGGTGTTCATTGTTGTAGCGGTTAATCATATGTAAATCCCGTGGCTGTGTGTTGCAGTTGAGAGTTTGAGCAAGACACTTTGCGGCCGCATCACGGTTCTGCTTTAGTTTCTTTTCCGATGTACTGCCCGCCACTCTTGGTGCTCTCCCCTTTGGCTGCTCTCCGGGCTTTCTCATGTTGATGTAGGAGCGTCTCTTCTCGACTGTTCTCCCTGATATGATTTGATATTCCACCAGAACTCTCACCTTTCCTTCTCCTTTACGCTAAACTTAGTCGCTAAAGAACCTTTAAAGAACGTGTGCGCACGTTCTTATATAAATAAGTAGTAACTTTTCAAAGTTCATAGTTTTGCTGTGTCAAATCTGACGTAAGTACACTCATAACGCCGTCCGACTATTCAGGCGGTGTTATCAGTACACTAAATTCTTTGTGTATTTTTGTGTATTTTTCCTTGACTTTTTACGCAAAAGTGTGTATAATAATAATTGTCAGGAGGGAACAAAATGAACGATTTAGAGAAAGCTAAAGAGGCACTTAAAGCTTCAGGATATGAATTGCACCGTCACGGTGCCAAACATGATGTTTATTTCAATCGCAAACTTGGACGTATGATTACATTGAAACGTCACGATTTTGATAAAAGTGACCTTCGGTACATTGAAAAAGAAATTACAGCAAACCGGAAGCTGGGGGAATAAATTCCCCCAATGCTTCCACCACAGGAGGTTTTGTTTATGAAATATATTTACAGCACAATAATTGACCCCAAAGAGGAAGGCGTAGGATTTATGGCTCGTATACCTGACTTGCCCGGCTGTGTAAGCTCTGGTAAGGATTTGTCAGAGGCAATCGAACAGATAAGCGATGCTGCAAGCGTGTGGCTTGTGTGTGCCGAGGATGAAGGACTTCCTATCCCCTCTCCCACTCCTCAGTCTGAACTGCGCACAGATAACGGAATCTGCTCTCTTATACAGGTTGACACTCTTGCCTATCGCGCCCTCACCGATACAAGAGCCGTAAGAAAGAATGTCTCTCTCCCTGCGTGGATGGCTAATATGGCAGATAAACGTGGTATCAACTGCTCTCAGGTTTTGCAGGAAGGTCTTATGCAGCGGTTTAGTGTATAAATTTAATTTGTTCTCTCTACTCGCCCCCGGAAAATCCGGGGGCTTTTTCTTTTTAAAACGGTGGGGCTATAATAGTGGAGATTGCATGCAAAAACACAATGTTAACGTTTCCATCCGAACGTTCCAGCTGCAATACTTTATCGTTATCGTCATACTCCCGAATAACTCCCTGCATCTGGTAGCCGTTGGTTGTAATGAGCTTAACCTCCAGTGCCTCTCTTATCATGTACTTCAAAGCAATCATTTCTATGTCCTTTCCCGGCAGTGCTGCCGTCTCTTGTTTAAGTCTGTGGCCTTGTACAGCTTGTCTATTGTGTGTTTATTGCAAAATTCGCAGCTTCTCCGCTTAATTTCGCTGTCCGGAATTTCTTCAAATTCCAGCGCATATCCCAGTGACTGCCTGCATTGGGCGCATACTGCGATTATCAGTTCATCGTCCATTGTAGTAGCGCCCTTCAACTACCTCCCCGGTGCCCAAATCTATGTCCATATTTTCTGTGGTTCTGATCACCCCGCTCTCAGTCTGGAGAGCATAGAGTAGGGACGATAGCCGCGCCGCCATATCAGTCGTATTAACTGCAATCGGCATAATGATTGCCTTGAGCATAAAGCCTGTTTTTGCCGCCAAATATATCTGGCCTGATTTCGTCACCCTCTCATAAAGTGCAAACTCTCCGTCCAGCGGTTTAAGATATTCCGGATCATAGAATACAAGCCCCTTACTTGTGATCTCCGGGTACATTACCTGACCGCCGTACCCAATGGACACAAGCTGAGGCGGCGGAAGTTCTCTTTCGCCGTCGCATACATCATCAAAACACAGCTCGTCCGGCTTATTGTCCCAGCTTATGAGCATTTTATCGCTTTTGTGTTCCGGTATATCCATCACCACCGGCAGAGTTTCAGGGTCAAGCTCCGGCAGCCCGTATAACGGATATGCCGCTCCCTTCAGGAGTACCCATTGTGTGTCCTCAGTGTTGCAAAGCTTAATCGCCTTTTCTTTCTGTGCTATGGCTGCTATTGCTTTAATTTTCATTTCTTATCCTCCCGCTCATACTGTCAAGGAGAGCTTTAACGGCTCTATCAAATTTCTGCGCCGTCTCCGGCTGTATGTCTCTTACTTTTTCCAGTGTCTCCATCAGCCTGTTAAAATCAAGCTGCACCTGCTCAAACCAGGCTTTAAAGACGGCGGCCTCCGGGCAGCTGAGTGACAGTGCCTTGTTGAGCTCTTCCACCTTTGCCTTGTATGCCTCCGCTTCTTCCTTTGCGGCCGCCGTTTTTTCTTCGGCGGCCTTGGCGATAAGTTCAGGCGGTATCTCCGGATTTTTGCGGAGTTCTTCAAGCTTTGCTTTTGCCTGCATTTCTGCGTTCTCTGCCTGTCTGACCTGTTCTTCAGCCTTTTCTCTTGCTTTGGCAGCAGCAGAAAGTTTCTTTTCAAGTGTCGCTTTGTCCCGCTCTGCTGCCTGTTTAATTTTCTCTATCCGCTCATCAGCACTGTCGGCCTGCTCTCTCAGCTCTCTTGCCGCTTCGCTGAGGGCTGTATATTCGTCACACTTTTTATTCAGCAGTTCCGCCGTCTCTGCCCTTTCCCGCTCCGCCTCTGCTCTGGCCTTTTCCACCTCCTCTTTTTCCTTTATGAGCCTGTCAAGCTCACGGGTAGTAATGTTCTCCACATCATGCTCTTTGGCCCATTCTTCCCGCTCCTCCGAGGGTATGGCAATAAGCCGCAAAGCCTTGGTAACACTGATATTATTCAGCGCTGAATACTTTGATTCAGCCCCGAAAAGGGAGCTTTGGTCAGCCGCATATTCCTTAAAAAGTGTCATAAGCCGGGAAGCTGTGGGCTGAGAAAATTCAAACTCTGTTTTAAGCCAGTTTCCCCATTCTCCGTGGGGGAGAAGTTCTTTTGCCTCTGTAAGCCTCCGGCCTATCTCAATAGCACCTTCAAGCGCCGTCCGTCTGACAGTGCCCTGAATGGTGCGAATTTCCGCCGTTATAGTGTTGATGTCCCGAAATGTTGCCGGTATTGCATTCTCGTTCATGCTGTTTTAACCTCCTTATCCTTTGGCAGCTTTGCCACTCCTGTTTTTTTTATCTCGAGGACTGCCTTTTTTTAGCCATTCAAGCCAAGGCGTCAGCAGCCAGTCCATTTTAATTCGGGGATTTTCTGCACCTGTCCCAACCTCATTTTTATAGCCGTGTATTTGTATGAGCTGATTCCCGTGCATTTCTATGGTATATAATGGCACTTCCGGTGTTTCAGTCCTCCGTAGAAAAAGGATAGTTAGCTTTCCGTTCATGTGTCGCTCTGCATATCCGCCTACACAATGGCAAAGAGTTTTCCCCTCCTGCCTTATCTCCTTTGCGTTCTCGGCAACACGTATAAAATAACCGTCTCTTTCAATGTTGTATTTTTTCCGCCACTTTTGCATCCGTTCTATCAACTCAAGTCTGAGCAGCTTGTCCTGCTCAGCCGCCTCACGTTCATGCTTTAACTGCAATTCCTTGGTGGCCTCGTCATGCTTACGGTGTAGATCCTTAGGCATAAGTACCGAGCTTTCTTCGATAGTCCATCCCAGTTCCTCAGCCATTGTTATGTAGTCACTCCATATCTGCCATATTCCGCTCAGCCATTCTCCCGCTTCACGCACCTTATGCAGATAGGTATTCAGTCGTGACGGCTTTATTCGTCTTTTTACGCAGACAGAAAAGAATTTTTCCGGATTTGGATATTTTAAATATATATATTCTATTTCCGAGAATCGCTGACCTATTCCCGCTCTTTTCAGCCTTTTATATGCCCCTATGGCCGCTATCGGTGCTTTTGAGCTCCTCCATTCTCTCATTTCCTGTTTGGATAGCCCGAATATTTCCGTCATTGTTTGCCCCTGCCAGTTTATGATTGCGGCATTTTTCTTTCTTTTGTTCAGCATATCGTCAATTAAATCTCTCATGCCCATTTTCATAAACATTTCTATCTGCGGGTGCAAGCTATATAATGCGAGATACTTTATGAGCCTATCTCTTGTACCGTCACTCCATTCTCTTTCATAGCTATCATATTGACAGTAGCGGTAAAAAGGGCTTTTATAAATTTCGCTCAAGCCAAAAACGTGATACCCAACGTAACAAGCCATCAAATTTGACCCCTCCATAAACGGCTCTCTTATTTCCGTCTGTCTCGGGTCGTAGCTCCCGCTTATTTCATTTTTTCTTAGCTTCCCATAAATGTAATAGCTCTGCACACGCCCTTCTTCAAAGGCATATGCGTATGTATCGCAAAACAGCGGTGGTGCATCAAGAGCACCCTGATAGTCCTTTCTTGCCCACATAGCCCTTGCATAAAGCTTGCCGTCCCGCTCTCTGAGCCACAGGACAGGCTGATATTCAAGCAGGTTTTTTCTTTTTCCGAGGTGAGCAGTGTTTTTTAGTGTCACTGCCCGTCCACAAAATGGGCAAATAGCCTCGTAATTGTGCTCTCCATAGACAATCAGACTTGTCACAGAGTCTATTACACGTGGTATTCTCTCCATGACCTCGTGTTTATTGCAGCATGAGCTCCACAGCTCAATAGTATCTCTGTCCCTATGGAAAAAGAGATATGGTTTAAAAAGTGCATTCGCCTCTGCCGTGCATTTTTCGGCATCTAAAGGTGGGAAGAGTTTAAGCTCTTCCTCCTTTTCAATATTTCCATACCAGTTCTTCATCTCTCATATAAAAGCGTCCAGGTCTATAATCAAGTCGGCCTTAGTTGTATTCTGCTTTTCCTCTCCCGGTATCAGCTTAATTATCATTTGCATTTCAATGTCAGCCCCGGGGAAATAGAAAGACACTGCCCTTTTGTATGCTTCAAGGTCACTTATACTGCTGCCTATACCTTTTGCTACTGTCTTCATGCAGTCAGTAAAGTTGCCGCCCTGGACTATCGCCTGAGCGAATTCCTCGTCCTGCCCTGCAAAATTCAAAAGAGCATCACAAACGGCTTTCTTCATAGCATTGCCGTATTTATCGAAGTTTCCGGCCTTGGCCTCCCGCTCCAGCTTTTCATTTGCCTGTATATACCAGTTCATTTTTACCGTCCTTTCTGGCAGTGCAGATGCTTATTGTGCAATGCCTTAACTGCACCCTCACTTAACAGCCTGTCTGCCTCATGGCTGTTAAACTCAGTCTTGTATCTTTCTTTCTGCCGTCGGTCATATTCCAAGCCTTCCGGGCAGTACAAGCGGCAGAATATACTCCTTTTCGGGCAATCGGGAGTACACGGGCAAGGATTATACATTTTTACGCCCCTTTACTATGTACTCTCGCCTGACCTCCCGCTCTGCTGTGCAGGCCGAGGCCTTGGCCACACTTATAAGCGTTGCAGCAACCACCTTTGCTGCCAGACAGTTTTCGCAGATGCGATTCAAGCTGTCTTGATCCTCAGCGATGGATGGCTGTGCGCATACATTGCACACCTGCTCCATTATTCTGTCAAAGTATCTATCTGTATTTATCAATTTATCCATCCCTCTCTGCTGTCTCGTTTTCCTGCCTCTATCAATGCCCACCGTACAGCTTTGGCTCCCCAAAACAGCCAGACAATAACCGTAAATACATCGTTTTGCAGAATACAGGTGAGTAGGAAAAGAGTTACGTTGTAGTGTCGAATTAGAAATATCAGAATTTTCATTTTGATGTATCCTTTCCCGGACACCATGTAGGCTGTATTATCTGGAAAGGTTTGTCCGAATAGCGCCCATAGTCAACCGTCCTGTGAGCACCAAGCCACGAGGCTTTTGCGGGGTTATCACAGTTGGAAGCAGTTCCTCCCGGTCTATCCTCAAAGGAGAGCCAGCGGCAGCCGTCACAATATGTATTCACCATGCCTTGGCCTTCTTCCCGCAGCCTGTGTTTGCAGGGAGCTTGTGATTTCGGCGCCATGTATATACGCTTGACGCATTGCATTCCAAGGCATCCGCTATCTCTCTGTCGTTCCAGCCTTTGTCGTAAAGCTCTTTACCCAGTTCCCAGTTTAGATGATAAGCATTACTTTTAAGCCCCTGTTTTTTTCGCCACTCCCAAACAGACCGTGGGGATTTGCCAATTATATCTGCAATCTGGCGATCGTCTAAACCCTCTTTGTGCAGCTCCGCAGCCTTATCCCAAGCATTTTTAGGCCCTGTTTGTTTATCCGATCTGTCATTCTTAGGGTGTTTCTTTACTTCCGAGTGCTGCTTAGGTGCCTTATAACCCGCACTTGGGTTCCAGTGGCACTTCCAGCAGCGCTCATAGCGTTCAACCACTCCGCCGCAAAGGACATTGCGGTTATATATGCAGATTTCCTGTGTTTTGCCCATCACACGCCCTCCATTTCCTCAAAGCACGCCTCTATAACTTCGGCATTGTTTCTGGCGGAGATAATATCGAGTGCTGTGTTTACTCGTTTATTTTCAGATGATAACCTTACATTCTCGGCTTTTAGCCGCTTCACACTCTCAACCAGCTCCTGCCTTTTTGATGTAGAGCCTTCGCAAGCCTCAGTCAGCAGCTGCACATCGGCCCTGTGCTTTTTTCGTTCAGCCGTAAGCTTGTCAGTAAGGATTTTGTTTTCCTGCTCAAGCTCTGTTATCCGTGCCATTGCCTCAGCCCAGCCATCAGCAGACACCTTAAAAGCTGTGGCATATAGGTCAAGGCTATTGTTCCAGAGCTTTTCCCACTTTTTCTTTTTCTTATTGAGTATCATTTTTACCTCTTGTTTTCTCCTGCCCTATGAGTTAAAATAAACTCATAGGATTGTTTTCTAACTATTTCCTTAGCCGTCACGGTCTGCTACACCGTGGCGGCTTATTTTTTGCTTTCAAAAAACTTTGAACCCTCCAGTACAATGCCTGCCGTGCGGCGCTGCTTTGTTTTCCTGTACCCCTTGCACGTGTCCGCCGGGTCCGGTCTCCGCCTGCCTGTCATTATCAGGTAGTCGCAGCTCTCTGTGTGCTGGCAGTAGTAGCGGCAGCTCCGGGGATGTCTGCATTTACCCATTGTCACCCTCACTTTCACAGATAATTTTTTCCGAACTCACGGATAAAGTCCGCCGTAGTCCAGTTGTAATGCTCCATTGCCGCTCTCTGAGCCTCAGCTTTTAGTCGCCGGTTAACTGCCGGGTTCTGGTGGACCGCATTCGGGCCATAGACGTGGCAGGGTTCGTGATGCAAGACGACCCACAGCCCCAGTCTTTTGCTCTTCTCTCTCAGTGCCCCGCCAAACACCTCATGTCTGTTCAGGTTATCCCCTGTCTGACCGCAGAGCCAGCATTCATAATCGTTTTCCTGTAAAATGCTTGGTGCATAGCCGTTTCTGTCAAGTTTTACACCGAATTCGTTTTTCATCTCTATCTCCTTGATTTTTCCGCCCCATGATATTCACAAATCATAGGATATGTTTTGGTCGTCATACCTTAGCCGTCACGGTCTGCTACACCGTGGCGGCTTTCTTTTCGGTCAAGGCTCTCGCAAAGCCTTGCATACTCGTCCGGGTGCTGGGAGTAGTATTCGCTCATATTTTCCGATAAGCGGCGGCTTGCGCTTTCGCTCCAGCGCTGACGCTGTTCTTCCGTAAGCTCTTCCACAGGCACGGCCTGGCCGTCAATCAGCAAATAGCACACAACTGTAATGTCGTCTTTTCTTTTGCGTGTCTGTTTTACCGCCATAAAATCACCTCTTTTAAGTCTATGTATTGCCAGCTTGTCAGCTTTACTGCTTACGCTCTTAGTCATACCAACTGATTATCGTTCTCACTTTCTTCGGTTCAGGCTCAGGAAAGACTTCTTGTTTCTGTGCCTCTGTTTCTAAGCGATCCAGCTGGTTTAGCAGGGTCGCTTTTATTTTTTCTCTTTCCTCTTTTGTCAGCATCTATTATCGCCTCCAGCGTTTTCCAATTCCATTGGTGTCTTTTGCGACACTTAGGTTGTAAAAAAAATATTGACCATTGCATCTTTGCCAATAATATTACTAATATTTTGCATTTCACTTTGAGTGAACTCAGAAATACCGTTACATTTACGATAAAAAGCTGTCCGTGATATATGTAAAGAATTGCACATATCACTCTTAGTCAGTTTCCTCTTTTTCATCTCATATTCGAGTAAAGCTGAATCTATCAAAACTTCACACCTCCTTGTTTCCTTTAGGACACTTTTATGTTAACGCTATTTTTTCGATTTGTCAATACTTTTTGTGTCTTTTAAGAAACTTTTTCATTTTTTATGAATTTATGTTGCGTTTAAGACACGCCCGTGCTATGATAAAGAAAATGAGGTGAGAATCTATGGCTGAAAATGATATGGCTAAACGCATAAGGGAGTTAAGACTATCTCAAAATTTAACTCTTGAAGAAGTAGCAAACGTTGTAGGTGTTGGGAAAAGTACCGTCAGGAAATGGGAAACCGGTATGATTGAGAATATGCGCCGTGATAAGATTGCCAGTCTTGCAAAAGCGCTTGGCACTACTCCTGCATATCTCATGGGTTGGGATGAGTCCGATCCGTCCTTTGGTAATTACAAAAACATCATTCCTATGCCAAAAATGAACACAATCCCGCTCGTTGGGACAATCGCCTGCGGTGAGCCCATACTCGCTAACGAAAACATTGAGGGTCAAGTAGATGTCCCTTCTCATGTTCATGCAGACTTCGCCTTGAGATGCAAAGGCGACAGCATGATAAATGCCCGCATCTATGACGGAGACATAGTCTATATAAGGCAGCAACCGATGGTTGAAGACGGTGAAATAGCCGCCGTACTCATTGATGATGAAGCTACTCTAAAGCGTGTTCGTCTGTTTGATGACCATATAGTTTTAGAGCCTGAAAACCCTCTCTATCGCCCCTTTGTCTATTGGGGTGAAGAAATGAATTCTGTCCGAATTCTCGGTAAGGCAGTAGCATTCACAAGTTCAATAATATAAAAGCCTGTCATTGCAGACAGATAAAAAAAATATTAAAAGGGTGAAGTAAATGAAAATTTTGGGAATCGTTTTTGCAGTATGCGGAGTTATTGTCCTTTTAAACGCTGATTTTGACAGTGCTGTTGTCTGTTTTGCTCTTGCAGCGCTTTTTCTCTTCATCTGGTATAGAAAACGCAAAGCAACTGGTCCAATAAATCCTGTGCTCGCTGCCCAGCTATCCGAGTGGCCCGAAACCTTTAATGGGGAAGCCTTGGCATATCACTATGAAGAAATCAAACTTTATACTCCTCCAAAATATCAGAAGAGTCGTCCCCGCATTAAAGCCGGCACTGAATTAGAAGTTATGCCGGAACCAGAAAACCCTTATGATAACTGTGCTGTAAAATTCACCTATAAGGGAAAAACTCTTGGATATGTATATAAAGGTGGACTGCAAGATATGTTTAACGATTGGTTTACATATGGTCATCCTTTCATTGTTCGCTTCCTGAAATACGACAGCCCCGAGAATGTAGCAGTAAATGTTGCCTTTTATCGAGGCAACGATAAAAAACAGCCAGTTACGGCTGAACAGGAATAAAAATAAGCCTGCTCCCGCAATAGGGAACAGGCTTTCTAAAAAAGGAAGTGATTATATGAAAATTGCCGCCGCATATCTCCGTGTCTCTACGGACAGACAAGACGAATACAGCCTTGATTCTCAGCTGAAACTCATAAGGGAATACGCTTCTAAAAATGACATGATAGTGCCGGAAGAGTTTGTATTTTGCGATGATGGTATTTCCGGCCGCAGTGCTGAGAAACGCCCAGAATTTCAGCGCATGATTGCCAATGCAAAAAGCAAAGCTTTTGAAATTGTGCTTGTGTGGAAGTTCTCCCGATTTGCCAGAAATCAGGAAGAGAGCATAGTTTATAAATCCATGCTGCACCGTGTCGGTGTAGAGGTTATAAGTATATCTGAGCCGCTAATAGAGGGACCCTTTGGCTCACTCATAGAGCGAATTCTGGAATGGATGGACGAATTTTATTCAATACGTCTTGCCGGAGAAGTAAAAAGGGGCATGACTGAAAAAGTCAGTCGTGGTGAACCTGTGACAAAACCCTCCTTCGGTTATGATATAGAGAATAAAAACTATGTGCCTAACTCAGATGCACCCATAGTACAGAAAATATATGAGGATTATGTATCCGGCAAACCTGTTTCAGTGATTACAAGAGAATTGGGGTTGCAGGGTGTACGCACTTACCGTGGCAATATTCCCGATCACCGTTTTGTGGACTATATACTTACGAACCCGGTCTATATTGGAAAAATACGTTGGTCAGCCAGTGGCCCCGCCAATTACCAGAGAGGCGGAGAATCTAAAGATGTAACTCTTGTAGACGGGAGCCATGAGCATATAATTTCAGATGAGCTATGGACCGCCGCACAGGAGCGCCGGGAGCGGCAGAACAGAGGCCGTCTCAAATATGAGCGGCGGGAACAGCCTGTTGACTGGATGCTAAAGGGTCTTGTCCGCTGTGGGGATTGTGGATCAACCTTAGTTCGTTCATCCCTGCCAAACTGTGCCTCTATGCAATGCTATAAATACGCTCATGCCCAGTGTGCTGTTTCTCACTCTCTAAGTATTGCAAAAGCTAACCGCCTTATTATTGCAGGCTTGGAAAATTATGCAGAGTTGGGAGTCTTTCCGCTTGCACCCCAAGCCATAAAGCACGAGGACGGCCCGGACTATGACCAGCTGCTCAGAACCGAAGAAGCTAAACTCCGCCGAGTGCTTGAAGCTTACGAAGCCGGTATCGACACCTTAGAAGAGTATAAAGTAAAGAAAACCCGCTTGACCACAGAAATAAATAAAATAAAAAAGCAGGCAGCTGAAGCCCAAAAAGTCACAGCCGCCCGTATTATAAATCCCGAAGAATATAAAAATCGTGTCTTGAAAGTCCTTGAAATCATAAAGGACGAAAATCAAAGCGAAAAAGCAAAAAACACCGCCCTTAAATCCATAATCTCATATATCGTTTACGATAAACCAAACAACCGCCTTGCGATTTATTTTTACAACTAAATATTATCTGTTTTAGCTATAAGGCGGTCCAAACGGAGAGCTTGGTGCTTCCCTGCGCTATCTCAGTCAGCGTTACGCAATGCCATTCCCTGAACTTAAAGGTCTGCTCACCGATATAGGTACAGAGGAACTGGGGCATTTGGAAATGGTAGGTACCATAGTTCATCAGCTCACTCGCACAATGACACCGGAAGAAATTAAAAAATCCGGCTATGACACTTATTTTGTAGACCACACAGCAGGTGTGTACCCCACAGCAGCCTCCGGTTTTCCCTTCAGTGCAGGATGTATGGCAGTTGAGGGTGACCCAATTGCAGACTTAAACGAAGACATGGCAGCAGAACAAAAAGCCCGTGTTACCTACGAAAACATTTTAAGGCTCTGTGATGACCCTGATGTCAGCGATGTTATACGCTATCTTCGTGAGCGTGAAATCGTCCATTATCAGCGTTTCGGTGAAGCTCTCAGAAGAACAATGGAAAGGCTCAACGAGAGAAACTACTATGTAATGAACCCTGCCTTCGACAAATAAGGACAAAGCACCGCATCTTCACGATACGGTGCTTTTTAATATCTTACTTTATAAGCTCGGCAAATTCGTCCTCACTTATGATTTTAATTCCTAGTGTTTCTGCTTTCTGGAGTTTGGAGCCTGCATTCTCTCCTGCTAAGACGTAACTTGTCTTTTTAGAAACTGAGCCTGAGCTTTTACCGCCATAGCTTTCTATTATAGCAGAGGCTTCATCTCTTGTGTACTTGCTCAAAGTTCCGGTAAGAACAAAAGTAAGTCCTGCAAAGCGGGTATCTTTCTTTTCCTCTTTGCTGTCAAAGCTGACTCCTGCTACACGAAGTCTGCCTATAAGGTGCTGTGACTGGGGATTTCTGAACCATTCCAGAATAAATCCGGCTGTTATAGCTCCTATATCAGGTATCTTGGTCAGCTCACCAATGTCTGCATCCATAAGCTTGTCCAAAGTCTCGAAATGTGAAGCCAGAACTTTTGCGGCTTTCTGCCCCACCTGTCTTATACCGAAAGCGCAAAGCAAACGGGCAAGCCCCGCTTCCTTGCTCTTTTCAATTGCCGTTACAAGATTATTGGCGGATTTATCACCCATGCGCTCAAGCTTTGCAACGTCCTCAGCCTTTAGATAATATATATCAGCAGCTGTATTTACAAGACCATTGTTAATAAGGCTCTCGCACATTGAAATTCCAAGTCCTTCAATATCCATAGCCTCACGAGAAGCAAAGTGGGCTAAGTAGCGCAGTCTCTGAGCAGGGCACTCAGGGCTTGTACATCTAAGTGCCACACCGTCCATATCGCGCACAACAGGAGAGCCACACTCAGGACACACCATTGGCATCTTGAAAGGTTCTGTTCCCTCGGGGCGTTTGGCTTTATTTACGGATAAAACCTCGGGGATAATTTCTCCCGCTTTTTGCAGAAGTACAGTATCTCCGATTCTCAAATCCAGTCGGTCTATATTGTCCTGATTATGGAGAGTAGCGGCAGAAACTGTTGTTCCGGCAAGGCGGACAGGCTCTACAATAACTTTCGGAGTTAAAACGCCTGTTCTGCCAACCTGAATAACAATATCCAGAACCTTACTTTCCTTTTTCTCAGGGGGATATTTAAATGCAGTAGCCCATCTGGGAGCTTTTGCAGTACTTCCCAAGGCCTTACGCTGAGACAGAGAGTTTATTTTTATAACCGCTCCGTCCATGTCATAGCTGAGACTGTCTCTGTTTTCTCCAAGCCATTCTATGCGCTGAACGCAGTCCTCAATATTATTGAACTTCTCATAAGGCACTACGGGGAAACCCATTTCACGCATAGCGTCCAAAGTCTCGGCATGAGTGGTGTAATGATCGTCTGAGGAATACTGCATATTAAAGCAGATAATATCAAGCTTTCTTGAAGCGGCAACTTTAGGGTCGAGCTGGCGCATTGAACCTGCGGCGGCATTTCTGGGGTTTGCAAGCAATGCCTCGCCTTTAATTTCACGCTGTGCATTCAACTCATTGAAAACAGCCTTTGACATATAAACTTCGCCACGGACTATAAGCTTTTCGGGAGCGTTTTCAATTCTAAGCGGCAATGAACGAACAGTCTTTAGATTTTCCGTCACATTCTCGCCTACTACTCCGTCACCTCTTGTAGCACCACGGACGAAAACTCCGTTTTCATACTCTAAGGACATGGAGAGACCGTCAATTTTAGGCTCGACTACATATTCATGCTGTTCGTCTATCATTCCGTCCATTCTCTCACCGAAAGCAAAAAGCTCATCGTAGGAGAATACATCCGTCAGACTTTCAAGGGGCACCTGATGGCGCACCTCTTCAAACTGAGAGACAGGCGCTCCACCTACCTTCTGGGTGGGAGAATCTGGAGTTACACACTCCGGATGCTCACTTTCCAGAAGAATAAGCTTCTGCATGAGCATATCATATTCGTAGTCCGAAATAGCAGGCGCATCATCGACGTAATAAAGTTTATTGTGATGTTCAAGCTCTTTTCTGAGCTTTAATATTTCCTTTTCTGCGTCCATCGCACACTCTCTCCTGTAATTTAAAATCAATCATCAAGCATAGCTGAAACAGCCATCATAATTCCAAGCTTACCTGACTCATAGGTTATACCGCCCTGAAGGTATGCTATGTAAGGCTCACGCATAGGGCCGTCAGCTGAAAGCTCTATGGAAGCGCCCTGAATGAAAGCGCCTGCTGCCATGATAACAGGGCAGTTATAGCCGGGCATAGGCCAAGGCTCAGGAGTTACATATGAGTCAACGGGAGCACCTGCCTGAATACCTGCGCAGAACTTTTTGAGCTTTTCAGGGCTGTTCATTTTAATCAGCTCTATAATATCGTTTCTCTCTCCGTTAATTCCGGGAGAAGTTTCAATACCCATCTGCTGCATCATAGCAGCGCAGAAAACGGCAGTCTTAATTGCCTGTGCAACTACATGTGGTGCAACAAACAGTCCCTGGAACAAAAGTCTGTTATTGCCCAGAGTAGAACCGCACTCGCCGCCGATACCGGGGGTAGTCATGCGGTAGGAGGCATTTTCGATAAGCGCTTTCCTGCCTGCTATATATCCGCCGGTAGGAGCAAGGCCGCCGCCGGGGTTTTTAATAAGAGAACCGACAACAAGGTCAGCACCAACATGGGTAGGCTCGATAACATCTACAAATTCACCGTAGCAGTTATCTACCATAATATTTATTTTGGGGTTTACAGATTTTACAACCTTGCAGATTTCGCCGATTTCACGCACAGAAAGGGCTCTTCTAACATCGTAACCGATAGAACGCTGAACCATAACAGCAGTTACCTTGGGATCAGCGCATTTTGCCTTAATTCCCTCATAGTCAGGATTACCTTCCGGAGTAAGTGCAACCTCGTCATATTTTACGCCGTAAAATTTCAGTGAGCCGTGGCAGTCACCCTCTATACCGATAGCGGGACGGATAGTGTCGTAAGGTGTACCTGTTACAGATAAAATGGTATCGCCGGGCTTTACAAGGCTGAACATTGCGGTAGATATGGCGTGAGTTCCGTTTACAAAGCCGATACGCACAAGAGCCGCCTCAGTTCCAAAAAGCTGGGCATAGATTTTATCCAGTGTGTCTCTACCTATATCATCATAGCCATAGCCGGTAGTGCCTGCAAAGCAGCATTCGGCTACACGGTTATCCTGAAAAGCCTCCATAACACGCATGGTGTTTTTCTCGGCTACCTTATCTATCTCGGCAAAGCGCTCTCTGCACATTTCTTCTGCCTTTTCAGCCATTTTCCAGACTTCAGGCTTTATCTCTGAAATTCTCATATTTTTACATCTCCATGATTAGTTTCTTAAAGTAATTTCCCCTCTGAGCAAAGTTTTTAAACCTGTCAAAAGAAGCACAGGCAGGTGAAAACAGAACAGTATCTCCCGCCATTGCGGATGCGGCAGCGGCTTTGATTGTTTCGTCAAAGTCCTCAATTATTTTAATCTCTATACCGCTTTGGGCATAATATTTTGAGTTTACAACCGCATCATAGATTTTATGAGCTGTATCTCCTGTAAGGAAAAGGCTCTTAGCGTGAAGACATATTTCATCTCCCAACTCATCAAAGGGTATCTTCTTATCGTATCCGCCCGCAATCAAAATAGGTTTTTTCTTCAATGCGTGAAGTCCTGCAATAGTACGGGTGGGGCTTGAGCCTATGGAGTCATTTACAAATGTAACTCCCTTTATCATTCTTACCTGCTCCAGACGATGTTCCACGCCACCGAAGCTCACAGCAACCTTTTTGCAAACCTCATTGCTTACAATTCCTGAGGTAGCACCAAAGGCAGCAAGGTAGTTCAGGACGTTGTGCTCGCCGGGAATGAGAATGTCCTTGCTTTCCATAATTCTTGAGCGCTCATTATCGCACATCCTGTAAATAGTGCCGTCTCTGCAAATAACACCGTTTGAAACATAGCTTCTATCTGAGAAATAGCATATTTTAGAATGAGCAGCTGAACGATAATAGGGAGTGTGAGCATCATCATAATTCAAAATCAGTCTTGCATTTTCGTTCTGGTGAAGGAATATCTCCATTTTAGCATCTATGTAATCCTGAAAACTGTCATGCTTATCAAGGTGGTTAGGTGTGAGGTTTGTAATGACTGCCACATCCGGACTGCACATCATACTGTGAAGTTGGAATGAGCTAAGTTCTAAAACAGCAATATCATCTTTCTCAATATTAGGAATTTCACAAAGAAGAGGATTTCCTATATTTCCGCCAAGATGAACCTTATAACCCGCAGTTCTCAAAAGCTCAGCTATAATGCTGGAAGTTGTGGTTTTGCCGTCGCTGCCGGTTACAGCTATTGTACGGCAGGGGCAGAGCGCAAAAAAGGCTTCCATTTCTGAGGTAATATGACTTCCCCGATCTTTTGCAGCCTGTAAATGAGTCTCAAAAGGCATAAGTCCGGGAGTACGGAAAATAACGTCCTGATTCAGATCATCAAGATAATTCTCTCCCAGTTTAAGCTTTGCACCCATTTCTCTGAGTTTTACACCATATTCGCCGAGTTCTTCAAAACTCCGCATATCGCAAGCAGTAACATTACAGCCTGAGTTTAAAAGCAGTTCTATAAGGGGTCTATTGCTGATGCCTATACCGATAACGGCAATGCTTTTTTCTTTAAGAGATTCAACATAGTCCTTTAAAGTCACAAAAATCGCCTCGCAGTCTCTAATCTAACTTTTAAAGTATACCGCTTTTTTCTCATATTTACAAGAATAATATTGACTTAGAGAAGAAAACTTAGTACAATAGTAAATCGAGCAGGCCGAACAATCGCGGGCGCACGGTGAAAACCGGCGTATGAGGAAAGTCCGGGCTCCATAGGGCAAGAATAACGGGTAACGCCCGCCAGGGGTAACCCTCGGACAAGTGCAACAGAGATATACCGCCGGGATTTTCCCGGTAAGGGTGGAAAAGTGAGGTAAGAGCTCACTCGCTGTGTGGTAACACGCAGTTGCTGTAAACTCTATTCGGAGCAACACCGTGGGAGAACACATGACCGGCCCGGTCGTTCTCAGGAGGTGGCTTGAACCTGTCGGCAACGGCAGGTCTAGATAGATGATTGTTTAAGACAGAACCCGGCTTATAGACCAGCTCATAAAAAGTCAGCGGATTTATCCGCTGACTTTTTATTTGTATTATATTCTATGCTGTTTAATGTTTTATGGTATTCTGTCGGTTTTTTCTCTTTCCTCTGCAATATTTCTTGCGTGGTCAGAGATACGCTCAAAGCTGACAAGTGCATCCTGATAAATAATTCCGATACCAGCTTCACAGCGATGTCCTGTAAGACGTTCAATATTTCTGGCTCTGAAATCAATTTCCAGCTTATCAGCTTCGTTTTCTTTTTCAATAGCTTTAATTCCGCTTTCTTCGTCGCCGACAGTATAGGCTTTAAAAGCAAAATCATAAGAAGCCACGCAGATTTCTGCAAGTTCGCAAAGTTCCCTCTTTGCATCGTCTGAAAGTTTAAATCCCCGCTCTATCATTTGTTCAGCATATTCAGCTATATTTTCGCACTGGTCGCTTATACGCTCCATGTCAGAAACAACCTGCAAAACCTGCATAGTTTCTCTGTGCTCACGCTGACTTATCTGCAAACTGGAAAGGCTGATAGCGAAATCAGAAATATCGGAAGTTATTCTGTCAACACGTTTTTCCAGTTCTTTTATCTGACGTATTTTGCTCTCTTCCGGCGAGAGCAGTATACCTTCAGCAATTTTTAAATGCTGCTGCACAATCTGTCCCATATGCAGAAGTTCTGCTTTAAGACTTGTAAGCGCAATTCCAGGTGTTTCCAGTAAACGCTGGTCAAGCAGAGAGTCTTCCTCTTCCTGTTCTGCGCCGTCTGTCTTTCCAATTTTCATAGCAAGCTTTATTATCAAGCCAGACATTGGGAAGAGAATAATTGTTGTGGCTATATTGAACAGGGTGTGTACCAAGCTTATCTGGGTCTGAGTAATATTGCCTGCTGCCCATACAGGATTTGCAGCATTGAAGTACAATATTGCACCTATGCTGAAAATAGCAGTTCCTATAATATTGAATAAAAGGTGCATAAGAGCTGCGGTTTTGGCGTTTCTGTTAGCGCCAAGACCTGAAAGGATAGCAGTTATACAAGTACCTATATTCTGACCCATGATAATGTATATTGCCGCTTCAAAGGGTACAAGTCCCGCAGCTGCAAGGCTCTGCAAAATACCTACCGATGCGGAAGAGCTCTGGATTATTGCAGTAACAACAGCACCTGCTGCAATTCCGAGCAGAGGATTTCTGCCAAGAGTAATGAAGATATTGCAGAATGCTTCATTATATTTAAGGGGTTCCACAGCCGTAGACATTGTGGAAATACCTACGAAAAGCAATCCAAAACCGAAAATTATCTTTGCAAGTTCTTTTGTTGCGTAGCGCTTGCCGGTAAGCATAATAAATACGCCGATAATAATTGCAACAGGAGCAAGGGTAACAGGGCTGAAAAATTTTGCCCATTCAGCACTTGAGACCAGCCAGCCCGTAACGGTGGTACCGATATTGGCACCCATAATTACGCCCATAGCCTGCTGCAAATTCATCATTCCGGCATTAACAAAGCCCACCACCATAACAGTGGTTGCAGATGAGCTTTGAATTACTGCAGTAATTGCAGCACCAAGCAATACGCCGAAAAATTTGTTTTTTGTGAGAATTTCCAGTAAAGACCTCATGCGGTCTCCTGCCGCATTTTCAAGGCCTTGAGCCATAGTCTGCATGCCGTAAATAAACATGCCGAGGCCACCGACAAACGGTATAAGAATTTCCAAAACTCCCATATCTTTCTCCTATGTTGTAGATTCAGCATAAGGGCTAAAGAAGCTCCTTATTGCCGTGAAAACAGCAATAAAAGTCTCACCAGTTACTCACGGCACCGAGTGCATTGCACTATGCTGACGACACCGCAAACAGCCTTTGGTTCTGTCGGTTACTCTAACCTAACCCATTATAATAATACATTAAAATCTTTTCAGATGTCAACCTGCTTATTTACTTCTATATAACAAAAAAGCCGGCAAAAATTGTCGGCTTTCTTTAAATTCATTATTCAGCGTCTTCCCAGTTGTGCCAGACGTTCTGAACGTCGTCGTTATCCTCGAACATATCGAGCATTTTCTGCATATTCTTGATGTCGCCCTCGTCGGTAAGTTTGACGTAACCGTTCTGAGGCAGCATTTCGACCTGAGCAGAAAGCAGAGTGTAACCCTTCTGAGTGAGAGTCTCAGAAACTTCCGCAACATTATCCTCACCGGTGTAGACGGTCATAACCTGACCATCCGCCTCAAAGTCATCAGCGCCTGCATCAAGAGCATCCATCATAACGGTATCCTCTTCAAGCTCCTCGTCCTCGTTGTCTATAACGATAACACCTTTTTTATCGAAGGACCAGGATACACAGTTAGCAGCGCCCATGTTTCCGCCGTACTTATCGAAGTAGTGGCGCATTTCACCGGCGGTACGGTTACGGTTATCGGTCATAGTCTCAACTATAACAGCAACACCGTTGGGACCGTAGCCTTCATAAACAATCTTTTCAAAGTTCTCAGTATTGCCTGCACCCATGGCCTTGTCAATGGTGCGCTTAATATTGTCATTAGGCATATTGGCAGCTTTTGCCTTTGCGATAACAGTAGCGAGCTTGGAATTGCTCTTTGGGTCTCCGCCGCCGCCTTCTTTAACGGCAACTATCATCTCACGGGCAATCTTGGTGAAAGCCTGAGCTCTTTTTGCGTCAGCCGCGCCTTTTGTTTTCTGTATGTTGTGCCATTTGGAATGTCCGGACATAATAACAGCTCCTCTTACGCATTGATTAAACTATATTTTAACGGCTGATATTTTATCACATTTAAAGGTTCATTTCAAGGTCTAAAAGCCTTTTTTCCCTTTATTTTTTGTACAAACACAGTTTATTCCTAAATTTCACGGGGAATTAGCAGCAATCCCTGCATTTCTCCCGCAGTTGCGGCATTGTAATTTTCTATGCTCTCCACGCTGGAGTGATAGCTTTTCGCCAGTTCCCAAAGGCTCTCCCCGTCCTGCTTCACCATAAACAGGCTTGGAAATTTTGAAAGGTCGTACTCTTTTTCTTCGTCCAGCTCCATTTCCGTAACTTTGCAAAATTCTCTTGTATTTATTGTCTGGTAGCTCATTTCAATGTTCAGATGGCTTTCGATTGCCTCGCCCTCAGGCTTTACGCTTATATCGCTTATTCTTACTCCCATAAGCCGCATACCGGTCTCTTCGCTCTCTTGTTCCAGATTTACAAGTCTTCTGGCTGAGGACAAAGTCCCGCTCTTGCTCTCGTACAAAATATCAAGGCAGGTAACTATGCTGAATTTCCCCTGAATGGCAGCTGCCTGAGTTACCGACGCAAACACACTCAGTACATCCTGACAGTCCTCAGCTATGCTTATGTGTTCATCAGAGCACAGATTTATTTTCTTGGTTTCAGACATCTCCGAGAACTGGAGTGCTTTCGTGTTACACACAGTCGGCATACAGTTGCTGTAAGCATCAGAAATATAGGAAATATTCTGGCATTTTCTGCTCACAACCTGAGCCACAGCGTGCAGTTCGGCATCCATTGCCTTGTCTCCGTTTATTGTGTCTATCAGCTCATAGTAGGCGGAGGTAAGCTGGATTATAACCGAACAGCTGTCCATTTCCTCCTCGCCTGTGTCTATTATCTGAGAAAAAGGTGTTGTGAATTTAGTTCTGATGGGATAATTCACCTCACGTGACAGATAGCAAAGCTCTATATCAACATTACCCTTTATTATAATTTTACTGCCGATATGCTGACTTTCATCTATGCAAAAATCTGCATTCTGAAATACCAGTTCAGAGGGGGCGGGTTTTCCGTTTGGAAAAGTGAACTGTTCATTTAATGCAAATGTTTTTTCGCACACTGCGTTTGGGATCATAAGCTCCTCACTATCAGTTTTTGCGTGTATTCCAGGACAATCACATTCAGGCAGATTTTCTTCAACACTTACACTTTCCTGTCTGTAGCAGCTGAGTTCGCCGGCCAGTTCCACAGTTACTGAGACTTTACGGGGATTTAAAACTCTGGCCTCAGCATTTGAGACGCTCAGATTTATCTGCGGTATAGTATCAGCGTCCATTTCGCCTGTCTCAAACTCCATAGTGAACGATTTAGACAGACGGAGATATGAGACTTTATTCTCACTCTCTGTTATGTACAGCAGAACAGCACCGACTTCTCCCGTGACTTGCACTCCCCTGCTGGTTATATCCTTGCTTTTGAGCAGTACGGATGTATGAATTGACGCAATTCTACCTATGTCGTCGTTTGTATCAGGAACAACGCTTTCTGCGCTCTCCTGAATTCTCTTTAACTGATGGGATACTTCCCTATAAGATGAAACAAGTTTGTTTTCAAATTTTATCTCCATATCAATCGCTCCTTACCGCACAGTTTGTACATAATATGCGGCGCAGAAGCTGAGTATTACTTTTTACAGAAGTGCCGGAAGAATTTACTTAAAAATTTCGGAAGTTTTACAATGTATACTTTCATATAATATCTCCTTCCCTCAACAGCCTCTCAAATACCATATTCCAAGGCATATGAGCAGAGCCGCAAACGCAAACCACCAGAATTCAGTGGGTAATACCATTGACAGGATAATAATAAGTCCCACGCCTATCGAAATACATCCCCACATATTGCGGCGACCCCTACGCATAAAAACCGCCCCCCACGTACAATGTTTCAATCCATTATACGCAGGAAGCGGCAATTTGAGACTATTTATTAAGTTCCCATGACTTATGTTGGGCACTCAGCTCATAAAGTCTGACATATGAGTTATATCGGCTCTGAGAAATTTCTCCCTTTTCCAAAGCCTCACGTACAGCACAGCCCGGTTCTTTCAGGTGAGCGCAGTTATTGAAACGGCACTTGCCTATGTAGGGGGCAAAGTCTATAAAGTCGTACTGAAGCTCTTCCTTAGGGATAACATTCATCATCTCTATATCGAAGGAAGCAAAGCCCGGAGTATCGGCTATATAAGTGTCCTCACCGATTGAATAAAGCTCAACGTGTCTTGTAGTATGGCGACCACGCCCCAGCTTTTCGCTGACTTCGCCAACGGGGATATTTACGCCGGGCATGAGCATATTCAATATACTTGATTTGCCAACGCCTGAGTTACCTGTGAAGGCTGAAATTTTACCTTTAAGGCTCTCTCTCAGCTCTTCCATCCCCTCTCCGGTCTTAGCGCTTATAGGAATTACCTTATATCCTGCAAGGTTGAAGATATCTACAAGCTCTTTGCCTTTATCAATATCTGTTTTATTCACACAGATTATAAGCTCACAGCCTGCATCCTCAGCTATTACAGATACTCTGTCAACCAGAAACGGGTCTGTTATAGGGTTTGTATTTGCGGCAATAAACACCAGACAATCTATATTTGCAACAGCAGGTCTGATAAAGAAGTTTTTTCTTTCCTCTATTTTATCTATCCTGCCCTTACCATTCTGGTCTTTGCTGCACACTACTTTATCCCCTACCAGCGGTGATGTGCCGTCCATGCGGAAACGTCCTCTGGCTTTGCATTCCATAACTCCGTCCGGTGTCTGCACATAATAAAATCCGCTGAGGGCTTTAATTATTACGTTTTCTCTCATCAGCCCTCCGGTCCGGTAGAGACAGAAAGAGTTATTCTGCTGTGCTCTTCAATATCTGTGGAAGCATCTACACTCTGAGAAATAACTGTTCCGCTCATAACATCACTCGCAACCCTCTCAGCACCACCATAGCTAAGGCCTGCGCTCTCTATCTGGGTTATAGCCGCCTCTTCGGAAAGTCCGATAAGATTTGGCATAGAAACATAGTCAAGCTCCTGACCTACGCTTACGGATATATATACTGTGGAGCCGGTAGAGATCTCTTCGCCTACGCTGGGATTAACGCCAACAACATAGTCAGGTGCAACGGAATCAGAGATAACATTTTCTATCTCCACATAAAATCCGGCCTGTTTCAACTGCTTTGTAGCTTCACGATAGTCTATATTTATCACATCTGGCACAGGTGTCATCGTAACGCCGGAGCTTACAGTAAGCTCAACCTCAATACCGCTTGGGCTGACCATCATACTACGGCCACTGCCGGGGTTCTGACTCATTATGATTCCAGGTTCAACATCAGGGTCTACAACAAACATTACCTGGAAGCTGTACATATCGCTGTACTCTGGATCATTTAACAGCTGCTCATAGTTAAGCCCACGGAAATCTGGCAGGTCTATTCTTTTAGCCGGTGCAAAAATATCACCAAGCCAGAAATTCCATAGGAAACTAAACAGTCCGATTGCAACCATTAACACGCCAAAGCTGCCTAAAAGAAAGCTGACTTTAGATGCACGTCTTCTGTTTTCCCGTATTGCCTCTCGGCTCTGTTGCTTTTCACGTCGTTTAAGCTTTTTCTCTTTAGCTTTCTGTGCTTTATCATCCTCTGGCTGTACGGGAGGTGCAACAGAAGGCTGAGCAAAACATTCTAAATCTGCGCTAAGTTCTTTGGCACTCTGGTAGCGTTCCTCAAGGTCGGCACACATAGCCTTCAAGCAAATGCGTTCCAGTTCCTCAGGTGCCTCAGAATTTTTTTCACTGGGTGGCACGGGAATAGCGTTCATGTGCTGAACTGCGATTTCACCCAGAGTTTCACCGGTATAGGGTTTCTCTCCGGTAAGCATCTCATACATCACAACCCCGAGAGAATATATATCGCTTCTGGCATCAGGGCATTCCCCTCTTGCCTGTTCAGGCGCAATATAGTGTATTGAACCTATGGCCTGTCCGGTTTCTTCATGTATTTCATTTTCGAGAGCGGCTATGCCAAAGTCTCCAACCTTAACTGTACCGTCACGGAGAAGCATTATATTCTGGGGCTTAATATCCCTGTGAATTATTCCACGCTCATGGGCATGTGCAAGCGCATCTGCAATCTGCTTTGTGAAATGGACAACCTCTTCCTGATTTAATGCACCTTTCTTTTCCATATACTGCTTTAATGTTATACCGTTTACAAGTTCCATAACTATGTATTCAACGGTATCATTATGGCTGACATCATAGACTGCCACTATATTGGGGTGTGAAAGCATAGCGACTGCATGGGATTCAGCACAAAATCTGCGTCGCACTTCTTCGTCTGCCGCCAGGTCGTCACGCATTATCTTAACCGCTACATAACGGTCAAGTCTATGGCAGAGGGCCTTATATACAATGGCCATTCCGCCCTCACCTATGCGCTCTATGATCTCATATCTGCCATCAAGCATCATGCCGATGTATTTATCATCTTCAGGTACGGTGTTATTATCATCATTTTCAGACATGATGAATTTATCATCACTTCCAGACATGGCGAATTTATCATCGTGTCCATGCTCAATGTAATTATCATCCTTATTTGGAACGATGTTTGTATTTTCATCGTTAGGCATGATGTAATTATCATCAAAATTAGTCATATTGATCTCCGTTCATAAAGCTCACTTCATAGCTGCTACAACTGTCACATTATCTCTGGCTCCTCGGTTCAGAGCCTTACTGATAAGAGCACCGCAGAGCAGTTCAGGTTCTGGATACTCTTTAGCATAGTCAAGTATCTCAAATTCGCTGATAATATTGGACAAACCATCAGAACAAAGCAGAAGAATATCTCCGCTTTGAAGAGTAAACTCAAAGTAGTCAGCTTCAACCTGCTCTTCCGAGCCAAGAGCTCTTGTAATAACATTTCGCTGCGGGTGTACTTTGGCCTGTTCTCTTGTAATTGCACCGAACTCCAAAAGTTCCTCCACTAAAGAGTGATCTCTTGTTATCTGATAGATACTGTTTGAGCGGCGGGATATATGATAAGCTCTGCTGTCGCCTACATTTATAATATAACCGTTGCCGTTTGTATTTATCACTCCGCCAACAATTGTTGTACCCATACCGTTAAACTGTTCGTCAAACTGTGAATACTCATATGCTACATTGTTTGCCTCGGAGCACGCACTTTTTAAAATAGCCTGATAATCCGGCGCTTTTTTTCTTCGGGAATTAAGTTTAGCGTCAACTTCCGCAACAAACGCCTTGTTAGAAAGGTTGCTGGCAAGTCCGCCCGCCTTTGCACCGCCCATACCGTCGCAAAGCGCAACTATAATGCAGTCTTTTCCGTCGACTTCTTTAATTATAAAACTATCCTGATTATCTTTCCTGACCTTACCTTTGTCAGTGATGCCAAAGCTTTTCATACTATCCTCACTTCCTCCTGTATAATCGGAAGGGAAAAATTATTTTATCTTTTGTATTTTGCGTCTGAGTTGTCCGCAGGATGCGTCCACATCACTGCCAAGCTTACGTCTAACTGTATAATTTACTCCGGCATCTTCAAGTATTTTTATAAATGCTTTCATATGTCCCGGAGTTGAGGGCTTAAACTCTCTCTCCTCAACATGGTTCAAGGGGATAAGGTTTACATGAGCTCCAACATCCAACGCTCTCTTCGCCAGCAGTCTTGCGTGGTACTCGGTATCGTTTACCCCGTCAATCATAGCATATTCAAAGGAAATGCGTCTTCCGGTACGCTCATAGTATCTTTTGCAGCTCTCTATTACCTGATCGACACCTCTGCCACGGTTTGCAGGCATAATACGTGATCTGGTCTCATCGTCCGGAGCGTGCAGAGAAACAGCAACTGTAATCTGTAAATTTTTGTCAGCCAGATCGTCAAATCGTTCCGTTATGCCACAGGTAGAAAGACTGATATGCCGCATACCTATGTTCATGCCTTTAGGATGATTTACAAGCTCTAAAAAGCGCATAACATTATCGAAGTTATCAAGAGGTTCGCCTATGCCCATCAAAACAATATTTGAAATATGTTTTCCTGAATCGAGCTGAGAATACAATACTTCGTCCAGAATTTCCGACGGTTCGAGAGAACGTACAAGGCCACCGATAGTAGACGCGCAAAATGCACAGCCCTGACGGCATCCGACCTGACAGGAAACACATACAGTGTTTCCATACTCATAGCTCATGACAACAGTTTCCACTGCATTTCCGTCCTTCAGCTCCCACAGGTATTTAATTGTACCGTCTATCTCTGAAACCTGCTTGCTAAGTATTTTAGGCTCATGGAGGCTGTAACGCTCTTTAAGCTTCTCTCTAAGGGGTTTTCCGATATTTGTCATTTTGTCAAAATCACGGATACCTTTATGAAGCCAAGAGAACACCTGCCCGGCTCTGTATTTAGGTTCGCCAAGTTCCGCAAAATCTTTTTCGATTTCCTCCGGAAGCATGGACAGAATATCTATTCCCATTATTTTATCCTTCTCATCTTTGCGGCAAAAAATCCGTCGCACTTGTCTGTATTAGGCCAGAATGTGTACATTCCGTCTACGGAAGATACATTTCCGGCAATAAAGTCCACAGCCTCAAAATTATCATTATCCTTTAAAAAGCTCTGAACAATATCTTCGTTTTCGCATTTTAAAACCGTACAGGTGGAATACATTAAAATTCCGCCGGGTTTTAAATATTTTGAGAGATTATTTAATATATCCCTCTGAATTACAGGCAGGCCTGCTATCTCCTCAGCGCTTTTCTGCCTTATTTCAGGTTTCTTTCCTATTACTCCAAGGCCGGAGCATGGAACATCGGCAATAATAAGGTCAAAACTGTCCTCAAATTCAGGCTCAAACTTTCTGCCGTCCCTTGCCTCGGTTTTAATTATGTTTATTCCAAGCCTTTCAGCACCTTCGTTAATGAGTTTAAGCTTCTTTTCATGCAGGTCACATGAAGTAATCTCGCCCTCATTTTTCATTGAAATTGCTGATGCAAAGCTTTTGCCACCGGGTGCAGCACAGGCATCCAGAACCTTCATTCCAGCCTCAGCGCCTGCAATTTCAGCCGCAGTCCTGGCAGCTCTGTCCTGAACATAGAAAAGGCCTTCTTCAAATCCGGGCAATGCAGTTACACTGCCGCCTTTAAGTTCCAAACAACCCTCAGGATAACGGAGTGTCTCAAACTCTATTCCCGCATCTGAAAGCATCTTTTCATAATCGGGAACGCTGATTTTAAGTCTGTTTACCTGAATATTAAGAGGAGATGGATTATTATTCTCACAAAGGAACTGCTCTGCAAAGTCATAACCCTTTTCCTCAATTATTCTCTGGCAAAGCCACTGCGGGTGGCTGTATTTAATGCTCAGGTACTCAGCTCCTCCTTTTCCCGGTATTTCGGGAAGAGAATTTTTATTCTCTGCCACTCTTCTGAGTACAGCATTAACAAGTCCTGATGCTCTGCTGTAACCTATCTTTTTACTTATGGAAACGCTCTCGTTAACAGCCGCACTTTCAGGAATTTTATCAAGAAACAGTAGCTGATAAACGCCAAGACGGAGAATATCTCTCAGTTTAGGTTCAAGCTTACTGCCGCCTTTACGGTAATAGTCTATATAATAGTCGCAAAAAGTGCTGTTCTGCAACACGCCCAGACAAAGCCTTGAAGCAAGTGCCGCCTCACGTCTGGGAAGGGAGTATTTTTTTATAACACGGTCAATTACCTCACCTGACCAGGCACCCTCTCTCCGGCATCTCTCAAGTGCCGCCAGAGCTGCTTCTCTGCCACTTATCTCCATCAATCCTCAACCTTTATCTTATGGCCTCTCAGAAAGTCAGCAGCATTCATGCGTTTCTTTCCGGGAGCCTGAATTTCAGTTATCATTATAGTTTCCCCGTCTTTGCAGGCAATTTCAATGCCCTTTTCTCCGGTGGAAACAACTGCACCGGGCTTTTTACCGGTTTTATTGTTGGTGTAGTCTGCGCCAAACACACGATAAACTTTGCCATCAAGTTCCATTGTGGCAACAGGCCAAGGCTGCAAACCGTAAATCCATTTCAAAACACCACGAGGGCTTTTATTAAAGTCAATGGGGCAAATGGATTTGTCAAGTTGTCCTACATAGATTGCCTTGCTGTGATCCTGCGGAATTCTGGGAGCTTTACCGTTTTCAATATCATTAAGGGTTTTTGCCAGAAGCTCTGCGCCCATTTCCATAAGTCTATCAAAAAGTTCGCCAGAAGTCTCTTTTTCGCCGATTTCGGTCTCAGTGGAATATATAATATCACCGGTATCCATTTCGCTTGCAAGATACATGGTGGTAACTCCTGTTATTTTATCTCCGTTTAAAACGGACCACTGTATGGGAGCTGCTCCTCTGTATTTGGGGAGAAGTGAGCCGTGGACATTTATAGCGCCGAATTTAGGCAGAGCTAAGATGTCATCAGGCAAAATTCTTCCGTAGGCAACAACTACCAGAATATCAGGCTCCAGTGCTTTTACCTGCTCAAATGCAGTGCCGTCACGCATTTTTGAAGGCTGGAACACAGGAATATTATTTTCAAGTGCCAGAGTTTTCACCGGAGAAAAACTCATCTCCATGCCTCTGCCTTTGGGCTTATCGGGCTGTGTAAAAACTCCTACCACATCAAATTTCTCATCTATAAGTTTTTTAAGGGAAGCTGCCGCAAAATCCGGCGTACCCATAAATACTATACGCATTTACAAAACTCCTGTTTTACATTTCTTCAGGGTCAAGCATACGCTCGGCTCTTGAAGTGAAGAGAACACCCTCAAGATGGTCTAACTCATGGCTGAAGCAACGGGCTGTTAGGCCTGTACCCTCAACCTCGAAATATTCGCCGAATCTATCTTGAGCTCTAACCTTAACATTCATAGGTCTTGTAACAACACCGTATTCATCAGGTACGCTGAGGCAGCCCTCTGCGCCGGTCTGTTTGCCAGACTGCTCAATGATTTCAGGGTTTACAAGCTCAATAATGTATTCATCTTCGCCCTCAGGTACATTTGTCTCCATTACGACAACTGCTCTACGGAGCACACCCACCTGAGGAGCTGCAAGACCAACGCCGTTAGACTTTTCCAGTGTCTCGCGCATATCGTCCAGAAGCTGGTGAAGTCTGGGGTTAAAGTCAGTTACCTGACGACATTTTTTATAAAGTACCGGATCCTCTTTTGTTACAATATTTCTTAAAGCCATATTTATCTCCATTCTGCCGTATATCCGGCCTTTAATCCATAGGATCATTATCCGCGAAAACGGATACGCCCTTAAAGTTTTTATTTGTGCCGCATTCAAGCAGGATTTGAGAAATAACACTTCTTATCTCTGAATTTATACAGCAACTTATATTAACTCTGTACCTGTATCTATTGTTAACCTTCACCACAGAAAGAGGTGTTGGGCCAAGTACATTGAGTTTATTTCCTACCGTAGAATTTACAAGCATATGCCTAATATCTCGGCAAGCTTTTACTACCTCTCCTTCATTTTGTCCGGAGGCAGTTATACTTAGAAAATCACTAAAAGGCGGTGCATTTTGAAGCTGTCGAAGTTGAATTTCCGCTGCATAAAAATCCTCATAGTCCTGATTTGCAGCCTGAATAATGGTTTCATTTTCCGGAGTAAAGGTCTGTATTATTGCCCTACCCGGCTTTTCACCTCTGCCGCTTCTGCCTACCACCTGAGTTATAAGAGAGAAAGTTCTTTCTCCCGCCCGATAGTCACCTATATACAAACTCTGATCGGCTGAAATAACTCCTACAAGAGTTACGTTTTCAAAGTTAAGTCCTTTGGTGACCATCTGAGTTCCTACCATAATAGGAATATTTTCATTCTTAAATCTGTCAAAAAGCTCTTCGTGGGAGCCAACAGGTGCAACACTGTCTGTATCCATTCTAAGAATTTCTATATCTGGGAAAAGCTCTTTAAGCTCGTCCTCTACGAGTTGAGTTCCTGCGCCAACACGTTTTAATATACCGCCGCACTCAGGGCACGCCCTATCTATCGGTTTAGAATAACCACAGTAGTGACACATAAGACGATTATTTGAGCTATGATAAGTAAGCGGCACACTGCAATTAGGACATTTATAGGTATATCCGCAGTCACCACAGCTGATAAGCTTATTTGCTCCTCGGCGGTTAATGAACAGAATACTCTGCTCACCCTTTTCGACATTTTCTTTAAGTGCATTATAGAGCGGGCGGCTTATATTTCCGCCGTTTCCGTTACGAAGTTCTTTTTTCATATCGACTATCTGAACTTCCGGAAGCTCTCGCTCATTAAATCTGTTTGGGAGACTGAAATAAGAATAAACTCCTGTTTCTGCCTTATATCTGCTGACTACATTCGGAGTTGCAGAACCCAAAAGCAAAAGGCAGTTTTCTCTGATGCAGCGATATTTTGCAATATCTATTGCATTATAACGAGGAGTATTTTCAGATTTATAGGTTTCTTCCTGCTCCTCATCTATAATTATTATGCCTAAATTTTGAACCGGTGCAAAGACTGCACTTCTTGTGCCTATTGCAAGATTTGCCTCTCCTCTTTTGATTCTCTTCCACTCGTCGGCTCTTTCGCCTACGGACAGGCTGCTGTGCAAAACTGCCACAGTATCTCCGAAGTGGGACGAAAAGGTTTGTATCATCTGAGGAGTTAGGGAAATCTCTGGTACAAGCAAAAGTGCACCTTTCCCCATTTCAATCTGCTCTTTAATTAGATGTATATAAACACTTGTTTTTCCGCTGCCGGTAACACCGAAAAGCAGGGCTACCTGTGCCTTTTTTCTATCAGCAAGAGCTGAAATTCCCTGAAACGCCTTTTTCTGCTCATCATTAAGCTGAGGGGGCAACACAATTTCATCAGTGTATATTTCAGGTCTTCTGTAAACTTCTTTTTTATAAAGCTCTATAACTTCTGCTTTTTTCAAAGCAGTTAAGGCCTGTCTTGATGCGCCAGTAAAACGCAGAAGTTCTTTACTGGGCAGGCACTCAAAGCCGCAAAGCATTTCAATTATGTTTGCCTGCTGAACTGAGCGACGACGTTTATTGTCGGCAAGAATCTGAGCATCTTCTGGTGAAAGAAGCAGCTTTGCCATTTCAATATATTTATCGTTTATCCTGCGTTTGCCGTCCTCATTAAGCCAGAGTCCGGCAGGAAGCATTGCTTTTACAGCATCATAAACGGTACAGAAAAATCGTTCTCTCATAAAAAGGGCCATTTTGATCTGCTCGTCGCTCAAAAGCGGAGTTTCATCCAAAACAGAAATTATACTTTTAAGCTTATCATATTCGCTGTCTTCACTCAATGCCAGAATAATTCCCTCACAGTGTCGGTTTCCTCTGCCAAAAGGCACAAGAACACGAGCTCCGGTTACAGCAGCATCCGCAAACTCCTGTGGTATAAGGTAATCATAGGGTCTGTCCAGATAATACAAAGCAGCTGAAACCGCTATTTTAGCCACCTTTACGGCCACATGATCACCACCTTGAAAAAACTTATATTTAAAACAGCGGTGCTTCGGGTAGAAGAAATGTTTTATTCGTAAACCAAATAAACACACTTCCACCCGCAAACCCCCGCTGAATTTCACTTATTTATAGTAAGTTTTCCTTCGTAAACTTCCTTTATAGCAGTTGAAACTGGTTTCTCTGCCATAGGAGTCTGAGTTTCTTCGGCCTCAGCGGAAAGAACTCTTGCTCTCTTTGCTACTAAAGTAACAAGCTGGTAACGGCTTCCAACCTCTTCAACCAGGTCTGCCACGGGGGGATAAAGCATCATAGTAATTCTCCATTCTGCCGCTCAAAGCGGCGCTAAAAATTTATTAACGGCCATAACGGTCACAGAGAGTTAAGCCCGGAATTACTCTCCGGGCTTAGCCCTGTTTAAGTAAAATTAAATTTCCTTAAGTACCTCTGCTCTGTCTGCAAACTTGCAGTGGGAAGATGTGATGATGGCATCAAGTTCAGTAGCTGCTCTGTCTGCATCATCATTGACTATAAGATAATCATAGAAATTAGCTTCCTTGTACTCCTGGCCTGCTCTTATAAGTCTGGCCTCGATTGCTCTCTCAGTCTCAGTCCCACGACCTTCAAGGCGCTTTCTAAGTTCATCCATTGAGGGAGGAGCAATGAAAATCATAACAGCGTCAGGCATTTTTTCATGCACCTGTCTTGCACCCTGAACCTCAATATCCAAAAGCACATTCATACCGCTATTGAGCTTCTCTTCCACATAAGCTTTTGGCGTACCATAGGAATTGGCAACATATTCAGCGTGTTCCAAAAGCTCGTCATTGTCCACCATTTCTCTAAATCTGTCAAGGTCTACAAAAAAGTATTCTTTTCCATCTACTTCATTCGGTCTGGGCTTACGCGTAGTTACGGATATAGAAAAACACACATCTTTGCGCTTCTCCACTGCCTTAAATACAACTGTGCTCTTTCCTGCACCGGACGGGCCGGAAACAACTATAAGTTTTCCTCTTTCACTCATTTGCCTTACCTACTTCCTCTTCAGATTTTTCTTCAAAGCGTGCCGCTAAAGTCTCCGGCGGCAACGCTGATAAGACTACATTCCCGCTGTCCATTATTATGACAGACTTGGTACTCCGCCCGAAAGATGCATCAATCAAAAGTCCTTTTTCTCTCACATCCTGCACCATTCTCTTTATAGGTGCTGACTCAGGGCTTACGATAGATATAACTCTCTGGGCTGAAATAAGGTTTCCAAAACCTATACCCACCAATTTCACAGGAAAGCCTCCTTACTCGATATTCTGTATCTGCTCCCTGATTTTTTCGATTTCAGATTTTAAATCTACCACTGTGTGGGCAATATCGGAATTCTGGCACTTGGAGCCAATAGTATTGGCCTCACGGTTAAACTCCTGAATTAAGAAATCTATTTTTCTGCCAATGGGAGATGAGCCGTTCATCATAGTCTCAAGCTGTGACATATGGCTTCTGAGTCTTACGGTCTCCTCATCAACTGCTATATGGTCGGCAAAAATAGCGGCCTCTGCCAGTATTCTGTTTACATCAATTCCGGCAGTATCAAGCACTTCTGCCATTTTCTGATAAAGTCTGTTTCTGTAATCTTCAACTGTCTGAGGAGCTTTCTCTTCAACAGTTGAGACAAGAGAATCTATGGTATGAAGTCTGTTAAGAACATCCTCACGGAGTTTCTCGCCCTCACGGATACGCATATCGTCAAAGTCACAGAGAGCCTGCTCGGTAATTGAAACAATAGCTTCGCTTATTGCGTCGCTGTCAACGTCCTTTTTCTCGACTTCAAGTACATCGGGGAATCGGCTGACGCTCATTGCTGTCATGTCATTTGTGAGTTTATATTCATCGGATATATGAGAAATTGCAGTCATGTATCCCTTTAAAAGTGCTTCGTTCACTTTGACGTTCATTTCCTCAACGCCTGATGAGTCAACACTTATAAATACATCTACCTTACCACGGCTAATATGAGACTGGACTGCTGATTTAACAGCATCCTCTGCGAACAGAAAGCTTCTGGGCATTCTCACTGAGGTATCAAGATAACGGTTATTTACACTTTTTAATTCTACTGTGATTTCAAGCTCCTGAGCAGTACCTTTAGCGCTGCCGTAGCCGGTCATACTCTTAATCATACTTCCTCCGAATTTTCCGCATAACGGATAATATCAAAAGTAATGGGATTTTTTTCTTTCCATTTCTTATGAGACAAAATAAGAATAACGCCGCCTAATACAAGGCCCAAGAAGCTTGCAGCTACGCAAAGTCCCTCAGGTGCTCCGCACAAATAAGCAATTACATAGCCGGCGAGGAAGAGTACCAGCGGCATTACATATACAAGCATGGCTGCGCTGAATACTCTTGAAGATTTACTGGCAATTACAACGCTGTCACCGGGCTGAGCATTTATAAGGTTTCTGGCCTCAGCCTTGACTTTATCATCGAATATGCAGCTCTCGCAGTTGCCGCAGTTACTGCCGCAGGCAGTGGTTCTTGTAGCAACTACCTCGGCCATATCATTATTTATAATTCTGGTTACTATTGCATCTTGTGTCATATAATTTATGCCTTTCTTATTTCTATTGAAACTTTATTTTCTCCCACCGCACCAACGCCGGTAACTCCGTCTACATATATTTTCGCTTCCGGCATGTAGGTGCCGACAGATTCCTTAAAGTCTGTTAGATCCACTACTGCTCTTATATTTTCAGGCTTAACATTTTCAAGCTGTTCCGCAGTACCACGAATGGTAACATCTATGCTTTCGGAAAGGATGTCCACAGTTGCACCGTCGGGAGCGTGAACGCATGAAATATTTTTGACTTTAAAGTTTCTGGTTTCAAGTCCTGCTACCTCTACTGTTACCGTAGCTTCCGTAACCCCTGTCAGATTTCGAAGTTCGTTATCCAGAGGTATAGTATAGGTTTCAGTAAATGTTGAGCTGAAGTCTGTTAGATCAATGGTGCCGAGAATAATCTTATTCATTCCGGAAAGAATAGCAGAATCTCCGGCCAGCATAATAGTTTCAGGCTCAACCTTAATCTTAGTATTGGCGCTTGTAGCTCCGCCTCCTTCAACAAGGTCAACACCAAGCTTAACATCTTTAATTTCAAGTATTGGCAAAGTAGCCTTAACGGTATCGGCTGATGTGCGTATATTCTCCATAGAGCAGGGCTCACCTTGGGCATTCATAAGGCTAAATCCAGTATCGATGGAATAGCTCTTTTCAACTGTAACGCCCTTACCGAAAGTGACCCATGCATAATCCACATTTTTAATGTATGACTCAGGGCCTACCACAGTAATGGTAGACGGTTCAAAGACAGGAGTCTCCGCTGTTCTGTTGGGAGACAGTGAACCCTCAAATCCGCCTCGAACCTGAACAGTTTTGCTGCTGAGTTTTGAAACCATGAAGTTCACCGTACTGGGTGACTGTCTTATAACCTTAATACTGCTCTTATCTATGCCGTTCGGCAGGGAAACATAATATGGCTGAGATGTATAGGCAGACTGGGTAAGTTTGCTTACATCTACTTTTGCTACCAGGTCAGCAGAAGAAAGACTTCCGACTATTCTTCTGGGACCTTCAAGTTCCACCGTAACGGTGTTTGTGTCCAAATCCGTTATAACAAGGTTTTTGGAATCACGCAGGATGTCATCTCCCTCGAGTTCTACCCTTACGCCGTAGAAAGTGGTCTTCCATGTCTCTTTGTCTATATCAGTAATATAAATCCAAATTGCAATAGAGGCAAGGAGAGAGATGACCATCCAGAATGCCTTGCTGTCATATATTTTTTTCATTGGACTTTTCTTCTTCATTCTTGTTCACCTTGAAAAGTTTCTTGAAATTATTCACAAAGTTATTGAAGTTGCTGTTGTTCTCTACAACTTCGTCAATCATAAGCTCTTTATGCAGTATTTTATCAAGCATAGCAGCAGTCAAGTGACGTTTGAGCATTCCCTCAATAGCCACGGATATAGAGCCTGTTTCTTCAGACACTATAACCACAACTGCATCGGACTGTTCGCTCAGTCCTATACCTGCTCTGTGGCGCATACCCAGTTCTTTACTCAGATTTGTACTCTGAGTAAGGGGCAGAACGCAACCTGCAGCAGCAATTCTGGCATCACGCATTATAACAGCGCCATCATGGAGAGGAGCTTTATTGTAGAACAGGTTCTTAATAAGCTCGGCTGTAACATCTGCATTAACTATCGTTCCTGTACTCATAATATTTTCAAGGCTCACATTCCTCTCGAATATCATAAGTGCACCTGTACGGGAGGCAGACATTTCGGTGCAGGCAAGAACAGTCTGTGCGATAGCGGTTTCAAACGCAGTACCCGACACCTTGCGAGACGAGGTAAAACGGCTTCCCATACGCTCCAGTAATCGTCTAAGCTCCGGCTGGAACAAAATAAGCAGAGCGATAAGTCCCAGTTCGACAGCCTTGCGCAAAATAAAGTTTATCATCGTAAGGTGAAGCAGGTCAGATATAAGGAATATAACAAACAGCACTACAACGCCTTTAGCAAGGTTGTAGGAATTTGTTTTCCTTACAAAGTGGATGGCCTTATATATAAGGTAGGCAACTATCAAAATATCAATGACATCTGCCACACCTATTGTTAGCATTAAATTGATTGTGCGTCTGAACGCATTGCCTATTGCTTCCATACTGTTTCCTCGTTCAAATTTCCTCTGTACGCCATTTATGGTGTCCGCATACAATTATCACCATATTATAAAACATTTTTCTCAAAAAGGCAACAAGTCAATGGCATATTGTATAAATTCTTTTTAAACAATTCTTCTTAAAATTCTACAACACATTCTTATCTGTTCCGGTGAAACAAAGGGTGAAAAGCTAAATCTCACTGTTCCTGTGTCTATTGTTCCTGCACTTTTGTGTGCAAGCGGAGCACAATGCAGACCGCTTCTAACACATATATCTCTTGCATAAAGCTTCTCCGCCAGAGTCTCGCAATCCATTTTTCGGCTTCTGAGTGAAATTACTCCGCACTGATTTTCGCCCTCATCTGCGAAAATCTCGTAATCAGAACCTTTAAGATTTGCGATCATAATTTGAAGAAGTTTCTGTTCGTGCCGTAAAATATTTCTTGTGCCTTTAGCCTTAACAAACTCAATTCCCGCTCTGAGTCCAGCAACACCGCACACATTATGAGTTCCCGCTTCCAGTCTGTCCGGCAGATAATCCGGCATAAATTCTGATATGCTGTCAGAGCCTGAACCGCCCTCCAACAAGGTTTTACCCACTTCACCACATAGCAAAATTCCCGTACCCTGTGGTCCGAAAAGTCCCTTGTGTCCCGGCATTGCTATAAAAGCAGCACCAAGTTTTTTCATATCTACCGGCAAAATACCTGCTGATTGTGATGCGTCAACTATAAGCGGCACATGATTTTCTCTGCAAAGTTCCGCCACTTCATATATTGGCAGAATGAAGCCGAAGGCGTTGGATACATGTGTGCACACTACAAGCTCCGCTTCCGGAATATTTCTCTCAAAATCTCGCAGCAACGATTGTGGATTAAATAGTTCTCTACCGGCAACCGTCACATATGCTCCCACCGCCTTAAGAGGTCTGACAACTGAATTATGCTCAAATCCGGATATTACTACCTTACTTCCTTTGTGCGCAATACTTTTTATAGCAATATTGAGGGCATGGGTTGCATTCATAGTAAACACAACCCGTTCGGGCTCATCTACATTGAAAAGTTCTGTCGCCGCTTCCCGACAGTCGTAGACTTCATTTGCAGCAGCCATAGCAGGTCTGTGTGCGCCTCTTCCCGGACTTGCCATGTTTTTTATAGCTCTATTGACCGCTGTTGCAACAGTTGGGGGCTTTATCAGAGTAGTAGCTGCATTGTCCAGATATATCATATTATAAGCTCCTTATATTCTCCATCATCCTCACGCTTATACACTTTTCCCTTTATCAGTCCGTTATTTTTTAAAATAGTAACTGCTCTTTCAAAATCACGGCGCAGACTTACAGCATATCCGCAGCCTCCCGTCAGCAGGCACTGAGGTGCTTTTATTACCACAGAGCCTATTCCTGCTCGTGCTAACACTCGTTCTGCTCGCTGGGCATAGGTTAGAGAACGGCACATTATAAGATACTGTTTCATATACTCCTCCAATCCGCCATAAAGCAAAAATATTTATTTTAGATATAAAAAATCCGCAGGGCAAGCTATGCCCTACGGATTTTTTCCACTTTCGGCACAGACATATTATATTCTATGCCGGAAGTTCTTCAAGGTCATCTATTTTGTTTTTCAATCAGTACGACAGCATGTGCTGAAATACCTTTACCCTCACCGGTAAAGCCCATTTTTTCCTCCGTTGTTGCTTTAACGCTCACATCTTCAACATTCACGTCCATAGCCTCGGCAAGTCTCTTGCGCATATCCATTATATAAGGGGAAAGCTTAGGTTTTTGAGCGATAACAGTGCAGTCAGCATTGCAGAGTTCGTAGCCGTTTTCACGCAGCACGGCATAGACTTTTTTTAAAAGTTCTATGCTGTCGGCTCCGCTGTATGCCGGGTCATTATCTGGGAAAAGCTTTCCAATGTCGCCGAGAGCCGCCGCTCCAAGAAGTGCATCCATGAGTGCATGGGCCAGAACATCTGCGTCAGAGTGGCCGAGAAGTCCCTTCTCATAAGGAATTTCAATGCCTCCCAATATCAGCTTTCTGTCCTCAACCAGCCTATGGACATCATATCCGTGTCCTATTCTCAATTAAGTTCACCCCTGTTTCTGAGTATAGCCTCAGCTATAAAGAAATCTCTGGGAGTTGTAAGCTTTATATTATCCTCGTCGCCTGTGACAGTGTGGGTTTTAATGCCCATCATCTCCATAGCAGAGCAGTCATCAGTGAGCGGAAGATTATCGGTTACAGCTTTGGTGAGAGCACCCTTTATAAGTTCGGCATTAAACACCTGAGGAGTCTGAACTCGAACGACATAATCTCTGTCTACCGGTTCGACAACAACTCCGTTTTCGTCAATTTTTTTGAGCGTATCTGTATTTTTAAGAACAGGTACAGCGGACATAAACTCTTTTGCCGCATATACAGTACGCTTAATGATAAGGTCAGATACAAGGGGTCTTGCTCCGTCGTGGATAGCTACAAGCTTTGCCTTGGGATTTATTTCAGAAACACCGGCAAGAGCTGATTCCATTCTGGTAGCTCCACCGCAAACTACTTTTGAAACTTTGGAAATCTCGTATTTCTGGCAAGCTTCGGCAATCTCTTCAATTCTGTCTACTCTTGTTACAACGATTATTTCATCTACAAGGTTGGAATTCTGAAAGGCCATAAGGGTTCTGGCAAGTACAGGCATCCCGCCCAAATTTGCCATAATCTTGTCGCTGCCCATACGTTTTGAGCTGCCTGCGGCAACTATAACGGCAGAGCAGTGGGGAGTCTCATCCTTTTTTTTAAACAGTTTGCTTAAACCCATAATCATTCCCCTCTCATGCTTTAAGCTGTCTCTTTCTGTAAAAGTTCATCATACCGTCCTGCATATCGTCAAGGTACTTGAGCATTTTACCCGCTCCGTAGGCGGCGCATGATACAGCGTCATCTACAACAACGGTTCTTATTCCTGTGCTGCGCTCAATCAACCTGTCGATGCCGTAAATAAGGCTGCCGCCGCCGGACATAATAATTCCGTTTTTGTCCAAATCGCCTATAAGCTGAGGCGGTGTTTTCTCAAGTACTGTGTGGATAGCTTCGAGAATGTAGTTCATAGGCTCAACGAAAGCTTCAATAAGCTCATTTGCGCTTATTTCGACTGTCTTAGGCAGACCGTTTGCAAGGTTTCTGCCCTTAATCTCCTCAACGCCTATATCGGGGCGCTGAATTATGCAGCCTATGTTTCTCTTCAGTTCCTCAGCGGCGGAAAGTCCCACCAGCATATTGTACTTATTACGAATATATTTAACTATTGCCTCGTCAAAGCTGACACCTGCAACCTTTACGGATTCGCATTCAACCACGCCGCCGGCAGATACAACTGCAACGTCTGTTGTGCCGCCGCCTATATCTATTATCATATGTCCGTCAGGCTTTGAAATGTCAACGCCTGCACCCAGAGCGGTGGCCACAGCAGTCTCCAAAAGGTAAACCTTTCTTGCACCGGCTTCAATAGCAGCATCTATTACTGCACGCTCTTCAACACCGGTTATGCTGCTTGGAACGCAGCACAGAATACGGGGTTTAAAGAAACTGAAGGAAGTAATTCTGCTTACAAGTTCTCTCAGCATCTGTGCCGCTATCTCATAGTCAGAAATAACGCCGCTTCTGATAGGGTGTATATCAACAATATTTGCAGGGGTACGGCCCAGCATTTTCTGTGCATCCTGACCTACCTTTAAAATTTTACCTGTAAATTTATCAACGGCAACAACAGTGGGTTCTCTTGTAACGACACCTTTACCCTGCTCGAAAAGCATGGTTGAAGCTGTACCCATATCTACAGCTATATCTCTCTCAACTATGAGCATATTTGTTCACCTCAAAAATTTTTCTTAGTTTTTACCGCCTGCCACAGCTCCCGCCATGATTTCAGCCGCTCCGCTTTTATGGAGAATTGCGGCGCACTCAGAGAGTGTAGCTCCGGTAGTAACTATATCATCTATAATAAGAATTCGTTTTCCATTTATGTTTTCCGGTCTCAAAGCTCTGTAAACGCCTTTGACATTTGCTTTTCTTTTTGCGGCGTTTCCGCTGCCTGATTGTGCCGGGTTGTCTACTATCTTTTCAATTAGTTTTTCGCATTTTATATCCATGCGCTTTGCAAGCTCTTCTGCAATCAGCTGTGCCTGATCGTAACCTCTTTTGCGGCAACGCTTTTTACTCAAAGGTACCCATGTAATAATATCGCAGGAAATTCCCATTTCGTCAATAGATTTTGCAAGAATTTCACCATAAATTTGCGCATAAGCTCTTAAACCGCTAAATTTATAGCGTAAAAGAGAGTCTCTGACGTATTTTTCGTAATAAAACGGGCAAACCGTTTTCCTCACATTTGGTATATGGATATTGAGTATGGGGTCATTTCTCTTAGGCAGTTCTTCTCTGCATTTACTGCAAACCATTTCTCCTTTTTCTGTAAAGCGATGGCAAAAAGCGCAACGTGTAGGATAAACAAGTTCCAGAATGTAGTCCAGTACTTTCATTATTCCGCACCGCAAAGTTTTTTAATCCTAAGTCGCAATGCTGAGTAGCGATTTGAAACACGATAGTTATCTATCATCTGGTATGCTGTTCTGTCATCTCCCACCAATATCAAAAGCTCTTTAGCTCTTGTTACTGCTGTGTACAGCACACCTCTTGTCATAAGAAGCTGAGAGCCCGGGTTGAGTGCCAGAATTACCGCTCTGTACTCGCTGCCCTGAGACTTGTGAACTGTCATCGCCCAAGCGTGCTCAAGCTCTGTTAAAAGTTCAAAGCTGTATGTGGCAATCTTGCCGTCAAAGTCCAGTTTCATAGTCTCTGCATCTTTATCTATCGACTTTATAACGCCTATATCGCCGTTAAAAATACCGCTTCCGCTTTCTCTGCCGTCTGTTGTCTCCCACATAACATCATAGTTATTGCGTATCTGCATAATTCTGTCTCCTTCACGGAAAACAAAATCGCCGAAGAGTTTTTCCTTTTTATCGCTTGAGGGTGGGTTTAAAACTGCCTGCAACCTTTTATTAAGGTTTATTGTGCCAAGCTCGCCTTTTCTGCCCGGTGACAAAACTTGAATGTCTTCAGATGGAATGTGCATTTTATTTGGCAGTCGCTGAGTGCAAAGCTCCAAGATAGTATCTACTGCACTATCTGTCTGGAGCCTGCGAAGTCTGAAAAAGTCGCCTGTATTTTCCGATAAATCCGGGTGCTCTCCCCTGTTTATCATGTGGGCGTTACGGACAATTTTACTGCCCTCGTTCTGACGGAAAATCTCAGTCAGCCGAACTGTGGGCACAACTCCGCTCCTGATTACTGCCGAGAAAACTTTTCCAGGCCCGACAGAGGGAAGCTGGTCTGCGTCTCCCACCATTACAAGTCTTGCATCTATGGGCATTGCTCTTAAAAGTGCATCCATAAGAGAAATGTCCACCATAGAACACTCATCTAAAATGATAGCTCCGCAGTCAAGCTGGTCATCATCATTTTTTGTAAAGACCAGTTTTTCTCCGTCCTCATCAAACTTTGCTTCAAGCAGTCTATGTATGGTAGAAGCGTCTCTTCCTGACAGTTCACTCATTCGTTTTGCAGCTCTGCCTGTGGGCGCTGCCAAGAGAGTTTTAATTTTAAGTCTGTCAAACATCTCCAGAATAGCCCTTATGGCGGTGGTTTTACCTGTACCGGGGCCACCGGTTATTACGACTATCTGGTTTTCAAGTGCAAGGCGAAGAGTTTCCTTTTGCTTCTCCGCATAGCTTATGTGCTGGCGTGCTTCAAGTGTCTCAATCAGCTTGTTAACATCAACATTTTCAGTCATTTTATTCATGCACATGTGGGAAATACGTTCTGCTGCGTCCTTTTCCGCCTCATAAAGTTCAGGAAGATAGCAAGCGCCGCAGCCGCCGATTTCCTCAAAATCAAGCTGTCCCGATTCAACCAGTCGCTCTATACTCTCTAAGGTCTTGTCATCATCAACGCTTATAAGCTGTGCTGTTGCTGCGGCAAGTTTTTCCTTCGGTATAAAACAATGACCGTTTCCGGTGTTATATTTCAGCTCAAAAAGTACAGCCGCATCAATTCTGCTTGGACTGTAACTGTCAAAGCCCATTTCAAGTGCAAGCTTGTCAGCCTCTGCAAAGCTTCCGCCTATGTGGGCAGCGGATATAATATAGGGGTTTGCGCGCAGTACATCAATAGCTCCGCTGCCATAGTATTTATACATACGCATGGCAAGGACAGGTCTAAGGCCAAAGGAACAAATAAATTCCATAAGCCGTCTTACACCTGCCTGCTGTCCAAAGCTCTTTGACATCTGCTTTGCCTTTTGCAGGCTTATTCCCTTTATTTTGCACAGCTCTTCTGGGGAATTCTCCAAGACATCCAGACTGCTGTCCCCAAATCTGTCGACTATCATTGCGGCAGTAGCAGGGCCAATGCCTTTTACAGAACCGCCTGCCAGATATTCATATATGGCCTTTTTGCCGGTAGGCATAAGACGCTGTGCAAATTCCGCTGAAAATTGCCGTCCGTGAACGCTGTGGGTTTTCCAGTTGCCGCTGACTATCATACTCTCTCCGGGGCAGATATAGGGGAAATAGCCTACCACGGTTTGAATCTGGCCGTTTTCGTCGCACAGGCGGAGAACAGTATATCCGTTCTCCTCATTCTTATAGATAACAGAGTCCACAGTACCTGTCAATTCAAATAATTCAATTTCCTGCTCCATTTCTGTTATCTCCGTTTCACATCAATTTCTTTATAACAAAGGCTTTAAGAATTGGCCTGTGTAGCTTCTTTGGCACTTGGCGCAGTCCTCAGGAGTACCGGCAAACACCAGTTCCCCGCCCTCGTCTCCGCCTTCAGGTCCAAGGTCTATAATATGGTCTGCCACCTTGATAACGTCCAGATTGTGTTCTATGACAACCACGGTATTACCCGCATCTACAAAGCGGTCTAATATATTTATAAGCCTGTGAACGTCCGCCACATGAAGTCCGGTAGTAGGCTCATCAAGAACATAGACGGTATTTCCTGTGCTGCGCTTTGAAAGCTCAGTTGCAAGCTTAACTCTCTGTGCTTCGCCGCCGGAAAGAGTTGTGCTTGACTGGCCTAAACGCACATAGCCAAGACCGACATCGTAAAGAGTTTGCAGCTTCTTTATAATTTTAGGCTGATTTGCAAAGAAAGTACAGGCTTCTTCAACTGTCATTTCCAGTACATCGGCAATACTCTTACCTTTATATTTTACCTGTAAGGTTTCCCTGTTATAGCGTTTTCCTCCGCATACATCACAGGGAACATAAACGTCAGGCAAAAAGTGCATTTCGATTTTCACAAGACCGTCGCCAGAGCAGGCCTCACAGCGACCGCCCTTGACGTTAAAGGAAAATCTACCCTGATTATATCCACGCAGTTTAGCATCCTGAGTAGATGCAAAAAGCTCACGAATATCATTAAAAACTCCTGTATATGTGGCGGGGTTTGAACGTGGAGTTCTGCCGATAGGACTTTGGTCAAGGCAAATAACCTTGTCTATATTATCAAGTCCTTCTATTCCGTCAGATTTTCCAGGTCTTACTTTTACTCTGTTCTTTTCAGCCGCTAAAGTCTTATACAGGATTTCATTTATAAGGGAAGATTTGCCGCTGCCTGAAACACCTGTAACACACACAAGCTTTCCTATGGGAATTTCAACGTCAATGCCTCTAAGGTTATTTTCCCTTGCATTTTTAATAAGAAGGCATCTGCCGTTGCCCTGCCGTCTTTTTTCAGGTACAGGGATTTTCTTTTTGCCGCTGAGATACTGGCCTGTAATTGAATTTTCGCAGTTACATATATCTTCAACACTTCCGGCACAAACAAGCTCTCCGCCTTTAACGCCTGCTCCGGGGCCTATATCAACCACAAAATCTGCGGCTCTTATGGTGTCCTCGTCATGCTCAACCACAACAAGGGTATTACCCAAATCTCGAAGCTGTTTAAGCGTGTCCAGAAGTCTTGCGTTATCTCTCTGGTGCAGTCCGATACTTGGCTCATCCAGAATATACAGAACGCCCATAAGGCTTGAGCCTATCTGTGTTGCAAGGCGGATTCTCTGGCTCTCCCCGCCGGACAAAGTGGCGGCACTTCGTGCCAAAGTCAGATAACCCAGACCAACGCTCTGCAAAAAGCTAAGTCTCGACTTAATCTCCTTTATAATACGTTCAGCAATTACCATGTCTTTTTCGCTGAGATTCAGATTATCTATAAACTCAATAGCCTTTGTAACGGAAAGCTCCGTAAACTGGGCAATATTCAGCCCGCCCACGGTAACTGCCAAGGCAGACTTTTTAAGTCTCTTTCCTCCGCAGTCATGGCAGGGTATTTTAGACATACAGTCTTCGATTTCGGCTCTCATTGCAGGACTTTGAGTTTCTTTATATCTCCGCTCAAGGTTATTGACTATACCCTCAAACTCCCGTTTTATGACACCGTAACCCTCATTTTTTTCATATCTCAGTTCCAAAGGCTCGCCCTTTGTACCGTAGAGAATGGCATCTATTGCATCTTTAGAAAGGGTTTTTATTGGGTCTGTTAATTTGAAATTGTATTTTTTAGCAAGTGCTTCAAAATACATTTTAGATATGGTATCTCCCCTGACATTGCTCCAGCCGGAAGCACTTATAGCTCCGTCCATAATGCTCAGTTCAGGGTTTGGAATTATAAGCTCAGGGTCAACAAGCATCTGCATGCCAAGACCTGTGCATGTAGGACATGCACCCTGTGGGCTGTTAAATGAAAAAAGTCTGGGAGCCAGTTCCTCAATAGAAATTCCGCAGTCATCGCAGGCGTAATTCTGAGAAAAAACAAGCTGTTTTTCCTCGGAAACAAGGTCAACATATAAAATACCGCCTGAAAGAGAAAGTGCGGTTTCTGCTGAATCCGTAAGTCTACGCTCAATATCAGGCTTTATCACAAGCCTGTCTACCACAATTTCTATGTTGTGCTTTTTATTTTTTTCGAGCTTTATTTCTTCTGACAAGTCGTATACTATGCCGTCTACTCTTACTCTTACATAGCCGGATTTTTTGGCATCCTCAAAAACCTTGACGTGCTCACCTTTGCGTCCTCTCACCACCGGAGCCAAAATCTGAATTTTAGTTTTTTCCGGCAGTTCCATTATTCTGTCAACTATCTGGTCTATGCTCTGCTGTTTAATCTCTTTTCCGCATTTGGGGCAATGGGGTACACCAACTCTTGCCCAGAGCAGTCTGAGATAGTCGTAAATTTCAGTTACTGTGCCTATTGTAGAACGAGGGTTTTTTGAAGTTGTTTTCTGGTCAATAGATATGGCCGGAGAAAGCCCCTCAATATAGTCTACATCAGGTTTGTCCATTTGACCCAGAAACATTCTTGCGTATGAGCTGAGGCTCTCCACATATCTTCTCTGACCCTCTGCATATATAGTGTCAAATGCAAGGCTTGACTTGCCGCTTCCGGACAGGCCGGTAAAAACCACCAGTTTATCCCGTGGGAACTCCAAGTCTATATTTTTCAGGTTATTTTCTCTTGCACCTTTTATAGAAATGCTGTTTTGCATATATAAATTTTTATTCCTCCGAAGCTATATCTGCGGTTTTTCCGTTGGTTAACTTAATGATATCATCAGGGGCAAGTTCCACCTGATAGCCTATTTTACCTGCGCTTACCATAACCGTTTCATGTTCTTTTATACTGCTATGGTATATAGTTGTATATTTTTTCTTCATACCGATAGGTGAGCAGCCCCCGCGAACATATCCGGTAAGGGCATTTATTTCATTAACATGCACCATAGCAATAGACTTTTCTCCAACTGCTTTAGCTGCCTGTTTAAGTTCCAGTTTCATTGCAACGGGTATAACAAAAACATATACTTTTTTGCTTACACCCTGTGCAATCAGAGTTTTAAAAACCTGTGCCGGATTCTGACCGCAAATCTCTGCGACCGTAACTCCGTCCACTGCTTCCTCTCCGTGGTCATATTCATGGGCCATGTATTTAATTTTTTTCTGTTCCAAAACACGCATTACATTTGTCTTAAATTCTGCCACGGTAAAACCTCCGATTATTATAATCAGTTCATTATACTCTCATTCCCAACGTTTTTCAACTGCAAGCTATATACATGTATTCAAAAAGAACAGACAGAAGCAAAATGCCTCTGTCTGCTGTAAACTATTTATTGAGTTGGAAGCGAGCAAGCATATTCTCTATGCTACTATCCAGTACTTTCATAAATCTGTCTTTAGTTTCATCGTCCGGCGCAGGCATTCCCAAATCCATCCATTGAGCTATAAGGCCAACGATTGCATTGGGGTAAAGCTCAACAATGAACTCGAAATCCTTTCTGTCAATATTCCGACCATCTGAAACAAGAACCGAAAAACCTTTAATACAGGTTTTAAGTCTTTCAGTTAGGAACTTTAACATACCGTTCCTGCTGTTGGAATTATAGACATTCAGAGCAAAAGCCCTGTTTTCCTGAAGATAGTCAAAAAATGTCAAAACATCTTCACGCCATGTCTCAAATTTGACTTCCTTAGGCAGAACCCTGTTGGCATCTTCTTCAAATACCCATTCCAAAAGATCGTATACGTCATCAAAGTGGTAATAAAATGTCTGTCTGTTAACATTGCATATGCCCACAAGGTCTTTAACAGTGATTTTGCTGATAGGTTTAACCATCATCATCTGTTTAAGCGCACGACCCAAAGCAGCCTTTGTAGATGTACCCATACTCTTACCCCCAGTCTTATGTTATATTATACCACATCCTTTTACTGAGCGCAAAAGTTTTTTCGCATTTTTGCTACTTAATTTTTAAAAAATGTCCGTTTTTTCAGCTCGCACTTACAGCATACAGAAAGACGGAAAAATCACTATATATTACTCTATATAAAAAAGCCCTATAGAATGAAGCTGTAATCATTCCATAGGGCTTGCTATAATAATTTGCTATTTAGTTGTTTCTGAATCTTGAGAGAAAGTCACGGGTTTCCTGCTTTTGGGGTGCGCCGAATATTTCTTTAGGGCTGCCCTGCTCGCAGATAACTCCCTTATTCATATAAACAATCTTGTTACTGACATCTCTTGCAAACTCCATCTCATGAGTTACAACCAGCATGGTCATACCGGTAGTTGCAAGGGAACGCATTACGTTCAAAACTTCGCCAACCATTTCAGGATCAAGGGCTGAAGTAGGTTCATCAAACAGCAGAACCTCAGGGTTCATAGCCATCGCTCTTGCAATTGCTACTCTCTGCTTCTGACCTCCGGAAAGTTGTCTCGGCTTTGCATTTATATACGGAGCCATTCCGACTTTTTCAAGGAACTTCATTGACTCGGCTTTAGCTTCTTCCTTATTTCTCTTTAAAACTTTTACCTGACCGACAATGCAGTTATCAAGTACGGTCATATTATTGAAGAGGTTGAAAGACTGGAAAACCATGCCAACCTTTGAGCGATATGAAGCAGCTTTTACCTTTCTGTCCAGAACGTTTTCTCCATGATACAGGATTTCACCGGAATCAGCAGTTTCAAGAAGATTTATGCAGCGCAAAAGGGTGGATTTACCGGAACCTGAGGCACCGATTATACTGATAACATCACCTTTTTCAACGGAAAAATCAATATCCTTTAAAACCTCATGCTTGCCGAAGCTCTTTGAAAGGTGCTTTACTTCTAAAATATTTTCTGCCATTTCAGCGACCTCTCTTTTCGTCAAATTCCCTGTTCTGTTCCTTGAAAGGAGTACCGGGGTGATTGTAAGTGCCTGCTGCCATAACAAGCTGATCGTCAGCTGCCAGCTCGTAGCTGTTATCTCCGTCAAGCTTCTTCTCTATCCAGCGAAGGATAATTGAAGCAACCAGAGTCATTGTAAGATAACCTATCATCTCTATTGTTGCAGAGGGGAAGTAAAGATAGGTGGCACCAACAGCAGCTTTATGTACAGCGAAGAATTCGGTAAATCCGATAATAAACATAACAGATGTATCTTTAATATTGATTATGAAGTTATTGCCTATCTGGGGCATAATGTTTCTGAGTGCCTGAGGAAAGACCACATTTATCATAGTCTGGAAGTGGTTCATACCAATTGCCTTAGCACCCTCTGTCTGTCCGGGGTCAACTGAAATAATACCGCCTCGCACGGATTCCGCCATATATGCACCGGTATTTATGGAAACAACCAGTAAAGCTGCAGACCAAATATTGCTAAAGCGCAAGGCATTATTGCTGAAGTACGGAAGGCCATAGTAGATGAACATGGCCTGTAACATCATAGGTGTACCTCTGAATACCTCGACATAAATTCTGACTATACCTCGGATAAGCATTAAAAAGAATTTCCTTACAGGAGAATCATTTTTTGAATAAGGTATAGTATTCAATATACCACAAATGAAACCGATAACGCAGCCTATCAAGGTTGCGGCCAATGCCAGCAACAGAGTAGATTTAATACCGTTTAAATACTGGCTACCGTAAGTCTGCCACAGTGTTCCTATATCTTGGATAAGCTTGGTAAAAACGTCCACTGGGAAAGCTCCCTTCTAAGATTGTTGATTATGCCTGCTTAGGCTGAACGGAAATTGCTTCTGCCATAAGGTCGTTGAAGTCAGCCTCAGTCATGGGGGAAAGTACAGCGTCGATTGCGTTCTTGAGTTCGGTATTGCCCTTTCTGACAGAAATACCGATATTTACGTTTTCAGCTCTCTCTTCGTCGGAGAACTGGAAGTCACCGTCAGTGCCAGAGAAGTCAAGGATAACCATATCGGGGTAAGTCTGAACAGCCCCTTGAGCGGTGGGCATATCGGTGCAAACGAAGTCAACCATGTTGGTTTCAAGGCTCATGAGCATTGCAGGAGCAGTCTCTGCTGCACTCTGCTTAACAGCGCCCTCGATCTGAGCCAGGCACTGATCGTACCAGATAGTGGAAATCTGAGCAGTGCACTTGCCGCCGGCAAGGTCTGCAATGCTCTTTGCAGAAGCGTAGGGGCTGTCTGCCTTAGTGAGGCAGACCATAGTAGCGTAGAAATAAGGGCCTGCAAAATCAACCTGCTTGGAGCGATCTGCTGTCATGGACTGACCAGCAATAACAGCGTCAAAGAGTCCGGTCTGAAGTCCGGGTACCAGAGAATCCCAATCGGACTGAACGATTTCCAGTTCCCAACCATTTGCTTCGCAAATCTTCTTGGCCATCATAATATCGTAGCCGTTTGCGTAAGCACCGGGGTTATTGGAGATAGCAACTGCACCGTTGGAATCATCGGTCTGAGTCCAGTTGTAAGGAGCGTAAGCGCATTCCATTGCAACAGTCAGAATGCCGTCTTCAACGCCGGTAGTAACGTTAGCAGTTTCAGGGGTGTTAGCATCTTCGCTTGTTCCGCCGCAGGCAGCCAGGGCAAGCATCATTACGAGTGCCATGATCAGTGATAATGTTCTCTTCATTTCTCTTCCTTTCGGACTTTATGTCCTCCGACACTTTCTCCCTGTCGGTGGGAAAATATAAAAAATGAACCGCTTTTGTAAGCGGTTCATGGAAGATCGGTTAATATGCCGGTGATCAACGATAGCGCTTCACAAAAACAAATGTGACAGTCCGTCAGATATTATCTGCCAAACCAGCATAAGAAAATCAAGCACTTTTCCTACACTTCGGCGGTTGCCCCTTTCAGAATCCACAGCTGCATGACATTATGAAAGCTTACTCTTGAAAACCGCGCCTCTATCTAAGCGATTCAATTTTCTGTATAGTAACATTCAAATATGAGTATGTCAAGGCACTTTTGCGAATTAAATTAAAATTAGGGATTATTAACAATATATGAAGATTTTTCGCTGGCTTTATGTGTAATACTATACATTAGAATATAAAAAAGCCACCGAGGGCACATACGTCAACCGCGGCGGCGTGGAGCTGGTAATGTGACTTGAACACACGACCCCTTCATTACGAGTGAAGTGCTCTACCGACTGAGCTATACCAGCAAAATGATTAAATTATTCTTAAATCAACTTTTACATAATACCACACGAGATATTTTTAGTCAATACAGATTGTGTTAAATTACAATTAGTATAACAGAATTTTACTTTAAAAGCTGTTTAATTTAAATTTTTCGGAAAAATGCTGTTTTTCTTCTACAATTTCCATTTTGTACAACTTTCAATGCACCTATTATTCTTACTTTCTTGACTTTCAGAGTAAAAAATTTTTTTAGTTTAAATTATTATCCAGTTAGTTATCAACATTATCAGCCCCGTTACCAACAGCGATTTTTGTTGATATATCAAGGAATTTGTCGAATTTTTTAAATAGCTTTTTGCTTCATAGTCGGCACAAATTGCAAGTCAGCTCCAAGCACAGGTTTACATAATGCTCAATTTTACATTTTTATCAACCGCATGAATCCGGAATCAGCAAAAGAAACATAATCATCGCCTGCAACTATTATATGGTCAGCCAGTTGTATACCAACCAAGGCGAGGGATTGTGATATCTGTCTTGTAGCATTGTTATCCTCGGGTGAAGGAAGTGCTACTCCGTCAGGGTGGTTGTGGGAGATAATTACAGAGCTGGCCTTGCATTTTACGGCAGTCTCAACGATGACTCTGGTATTTATATCCACGGCATCCACTACACCACGACCTAACTCTACACATTTTATTATTCTCTTCTGTGAATCCAGGCACAGCATATATGCCACTTCATCCAGTTCATTCATAAAACGTGGCAGAAGGTATTTTCCTGCATCGTCTGAATTATTCACCTGTACAATAGACTTTGTGTCTGAGATACAGCTCTTTTTCATAATTTGAGGAATGAGCAAAATAAGAGCAGCAGCATTTCTACCTACTCCGGGTACTTCGCAAAGCTCCTCAAGGCTCGCTCTGAACACACCGCCCAAAGTTTCGAAACGGTCAAGCAGTGCGTGTGCTATCGGGTTTGTGTCTCGCCTTGGAATAGCATAAAAAAGTAACAGTTCAAGTGCATTAAGTTCGTTAAAGCTTTCAAGGCCATATTCAAGAAAGTTTTCTCTCAGTCTATCCCTGTGACCATCATGGACTCCCATTTTCTCATCCCTCTGTTTTTTATTTAAAGTTCCATAGTTGCATAAGCGTTCAGATCACTGCCCGCTCTGGCACCTGCCAGATATTCATAATATCCCTGAGCTGCTATCATAGCGCCGTTATCTCCGCAGAGCTTGAGAGGCGGTACAAATAGTTCGCAGCCGTTCTTATCGCACGCAGCCTTAAAATCTGCTCTGATACGGGAGTTTGCAGCAACACCGCCTGCAACAACCACTTTTTTATATCCCAGTTCCTTTGCAGCCTGCATAGTTCTGGGAACCAGGCTTTCACTTACAGCTCTTGTAAATGAAGCTGCAAGAGAAGCACGGTCTATCTCTTCGCCTTTCTGTTCGGCATTATGTACAAGATTTATTACGGAGGTCTTCAATCCCGAAAAGCTCATATCATAGGGGGTTCCGTCTATATGAGCAACGGGGAAACTGTACTTTCTGTCGTCTCCGTTTTGTGCAAGCATATCAATAGGCTTTCCGCCGGGGTAAGGCAGTCCCAGTACACGGGCGGTTTTATCAAAGCACTCACCTGCTGCATCGTCTCTTGTTGCACCTAAAATTTTCATGTCTGTATAATCTTTTACGTCGACAATCAAGGTGTTTCCGCCGGATATGGCAAGGCAGAGAAACGGCGGCTCAAGTTCAGGATAAGCCAGATAGTTTGCGGCAATGTGACCTCTTATATGATGAACAGGGATAAGGGGAACATTCAGTGCAAGTGCGGCGGATTTTGCAAAGTTAACACCAACCAGCACTGCGCCTATAAGTCCAGGCGCATATGAAACTGCAACAGCATCTATATCTTTTTTAGATATGCCTGCATCTTCAATAGCTTTCTGTGCCAGTATGGATATAGACTCCACATGGCATCTTGAAGCTATCTCCGGCACTACTCCGCCGTATACAGCATGGAGTTCTGCCTGAGAGCATATCTGGTCTGTAAGAATTTTTCGTCCATCCTCGACTATCGCGGCGGCAGTCTCGTCGCAAGTGGACTCAAATGATAGTATTTTCAAAGCTTTTATGCCTCATTTCATTAGTTTCGTCATTATTATAGCATTTTCCTTCGGGAAATCATAGTAATTTTTTCTAAGCCCCACAGGTTCAAAATTGAAATTAGAGTAGAGCTTCTGCGCCGGAATATTATTTTCTCTCACTTCAAGGCTTATGTGTTCAATGCCCAGTTCCTCTGCTCTGCGCAAAAGTTCTCTGATAAGCTCAGAGCCTAAGTGCAGTCGGCGGTGTTCCGGCTTTACAGCCACATTGGAAATATCTCCCTCGTCCAGAACATACATCATGCCTACATAGCCTAAGATTTCACCCTCAACACTTTCCGCCACTATAAATTCGTGGTTTTTATCCTTAAACTGGCTTTTCAGCTGTTCGCCGGTCCAAGGCACGGAAAAGCAGGCTTTTTCCAGTTCTTCAAGCTGAGGAATGTGTCTGTCCTGGGCGTCTATAATTTTATATTCCAAATCAGTGCGCCTCCGCCCAGCTTCTACCTATATTAACGTCAGAAATAAGAGGTACAGACAGTTTCACGGCATTTTCCATTTCTTCCTTTAATATACCGCTGACTTTCTCAGCCTCATCTCTGTTGCACTCCACTATAAGTTCGTCGTGTATCTGAAGTATAAGTCTGGCGTCCAGTTTCTCTTCATTCAGACGCTTAAATACATTTACCATGGCAAGCTTTATTATATCTGCGGCTGTACCCTGTATAGGCGCATTAAGTGCCACACGCTCACCGAAAGAACGTACATTATAATTAGAGCTTTTAAGTTCGGGCAGTTCTCTCCGTCTGCCGAAGATGGTGCTGACATAGCCGTTCTCTTTAGCTTTCTCAACTATATTTTTCATATAGTCTCTAACACCGTGATACTTTTCCATGTAAGCATCCATATAAGCCTGCGCCTCATTGGGCCAAACACCTATATCCTGTGACAGTGAAAAGGCGGAAATTCCGTATACTATGCCGAAATTAACTGCCTTTGCACGGCTTCTCAAAAGGGGTGTAACTTCTGAAAGGGGTACTCCGAAAACATTGGAAGCGGTGACGGAGTGGAAGTCCTCTCCGCTCAAAAATGCATCACGCATAGTTTCATCATCTGAAATGTGGGCAAGAAGTCTAAGCTCTATCTGGCTGTAATCCGCATCCACAAGAACTTTTCCGGGAGAAGCTACGAACATATTTCTAATCTGTGCGCCTCTTGCTTTTCTGATGGGAATATTCTGCAAATTAGGCTCGGTAGAAGACAATCTTCCCGTTGCAGTTACAGTCATCTGGAAGCTGGTGTGAATTCTGCCGTCAGGTGAAATGACCTTTAAAAGTCCGTCTGCATAGGTTGATTTAAGTTTAGTAAGCTCTCTGTACTCCAGAACATGGTTTATTATTGGGTGCTTGTCTTTTAATTTATCTAAAATGTCCGCACCTGTTTTCCAACCTGTTTTGGTACGCTTTCCGTATGGGAGCATCAGCTCGTCAAACAGAACAACACCAAGCTGTTTGGGAGAGTTAATGTTAAACTCATGGCCTGCCAGACGGTAAACCTCTGCCTGACTTTCCATAATATCTGCATTCAGGTTCTCGCCGAATTCATAGAGAGCGTTTCTGTCTACATACACGCCGTCCTTTTCCATATTGGCAAGAACTTCGCAAAGGGGCAGTTCAATGTCATAGTAAAGACTTTCCATGTCAAGCTCTTTCAGCTTTTCGTTCATGGGTTTATACAGAAGATACATTGCTTCTGTGCCGTGATATTCAGTGTCAAAATTTCCCTGACTTAATCTTTCCAGTGTGTAGTCAGAACCTGTTGCATCAAGGAGATAGGCGGCAAGCTCTGTGTCAAATATAAAGCCCTCAAGAGAAAGTCCCTCTTTTAAAAGCTGGCCCATCTCATCCTTTACACCGTGAGATATTTTTTTGACCTTATCGCTGAACAGCATTTTCAGAAAACTATTGTAGCTGTCTCCTAAACCTGCCCACGCAACAGAATACACGCTTTCACCGTCACAGACTTCAATTTTATCAAGTCCGTCTACCAGTGAAACAGCCACATATTCAAGCTCTGCAATTCTGCTTTCAAGCCTTTTCAGTTCTTCTTCCTCGAGAATTTCTTTTCTTTCCATGTGAGGAAGTTCGAGACGTTCTTTCTTTTCTTCTCCGCTTTCAGTAACGCCCCATTTATCAATAAATTTATTGAAGCCAAGTTTTTTCAAAAATCCGTAAAGCTCAGGAGTGAAGTTTTTGTTCCAGATATTTTCTTCCGGTTCAAAGCTTAAAGGTGCATCTCTTACGATAGTTGCAAGCCAGTAGGAATCTCTGGCGCTCTGCTCACCTTCTACAAGCTTTTTGCGAACGCCTGCCTTTATATCGGGGCTTTCGATAGAAGCATAGATATTGTCAAGCTTACCGAATTTCTGTACAAGCCCCATAGCAGTCTTTTCGCCTACGCCCGGAACACCGGGAATATTATCGGAAGTATCTCCCATAAGGGATTTAAGGTCTACCATAAGTTCCGGCTCAAAGCCGTATTCCTCACGGAATCTCTCAGGGGTATACATTATGGTTTCTGTACTGCCGCCTCTGGTCTTAACGTTGCAGACAGTGGTAGTGTCAGAAACAAGCTGTAAGCTGTCCTTATCTCCGGTTACGATTACGCATTCCCAGCCACGGTTTTCACATATTCTGCCCACAGTACCCAGAATATCGTCCGCCTCGTAGCCCTCAAGCTCATAGCGGCGAATACCCATTTTATCAAGCATTTCCTTTAATATGGGCATCTGCACTGCAAGTTCCTCAGGCATACCCTTTCTCTGTGCCTTATAGCTGACAAAAGCTTTGTGGCGGAAAGTAGGTGCTTTAAGGTCAAAGCTTACACACATAGCCTCAGGTCTTACGTCCTCATATATTCTCTGCAAAATGGTCATAAAACCGTATACAGCGTTTGTAGGTGTGCCGTCAGGAGCGCTTAAAGCTCTAATACCGTAAAAGGCACGGTTTACTATGCTGTTTCCGTCAAGTATCATCAATTTCATATTGTTTCCTCATTTCTCCCCTCTGAGCTTGATTATCTCATCTCTGAGCTGTGCGGCTATCTCGTATTCCAGCATCTCTGCCGCTTTCTTCATCTTATCCTCAAGCTCTGCTATAAGCTCTCTCCGCTCTCTGTCAGTCATTTTGACTCCGTTGGCCTTTGTAATAGCTTCAGCACTGTCGGAGGAAATTTCTATAAGTTCACGGACACTCTTTTTAATAGTTTTCGGCACTATGCCGTGGGCTTCGTTATAAGCCATCTGTATTTTACGCCTGCGCTCCGTCTCTTCAATACAGGCTCGCATTGAGGGCGTAACAGTATCAGCATACATTATTACAAAGCTCTCTGCATTTCTCGCCGCTCTGCCGACAGTCTGTATAAGGCTTGTCTCACTTCGCAGGAAGCCCTCTTTATCTGCATCCAGAATAGCCACAAGCCCGATTTCAGGAATGTCCAAGCCCTCACGGAGCAGGTTAATTCCTACAAGAACGTCAAATTCGCCAAGGCGCAAATCTCTTATTATTTCCATGCGCTCAATAGTTCCTACGTCATGGTGCATATACCTGCAACGAATACCTGAATTGCCCAGATATTCTGAAAGATCTTCCGCCATTTTCTTTGTAAGTGTAGTAACCAGTGTGCGCTGTCCTTTATTTATCTTTTCGTTTATCTCGCCTATAAGGTCGTCAATCTGTCCCTCAATAGGACGAACGAAAATTTCAGGGTCCAGAAGTCCGGTAGGTCTTATTATTTGCTCTACCACCTGACCCGCTCTCTCCTTTTCATAATCACCGGGAGTAGCTGAAACGAAAACTCTCTGGTGAATACGTTCCGTAAATTCGTCAAAGGTCAGAGGTCTGTTGTCATAGGCTGACGGCAGTCGGAAACCGAAGTTAACAAGTGCCTCTTTGCGGCTTCTGTCACCTCTCTGCATTGCCTTTAACTGCGGCAGTGTAACATGGCTTTCATCAACAAACAAAAGAAAATTGTCTGGGAAATAATCAAGCAATGTCATAGGCGGACTGCCGGCAGGTCTGTTTGTAATAACTCTGGAATAGTTTTCTATTCCTGTGCAGTAGCCAAGCTCCTGCATCATTTCTATATCATATTCGGTTCTCTGCTTTATTCGTTGAGCCTCTATAAGTTTTCCCTGAGACTCAAAAAGTTTCACCTGTTCGTCAAGCTCCGCTCTTATGCGCTCTATTGCCGCCGCCCGCTTTTCCTTTGTAGTAACATAGTGACTGGCAGGATATATGGCGACATGGTTTACATACCGTGTTATTGCTCCGGTGAGTGCATTTATTTCGCAAATACGCTCTATCTCGTCTCCGAAAAATTCTACTCTGTAAGCTTTGTCACTGGAGTATGCAGGAAAAATCTCCAGAACGTCGCCACGAACACGGAACTTGTTTCTCTCAAAAGCAATATCGTTTCTCTCATAGCGAATTTCAATAAGCTTCAAAAGCAACTCATCAAAATCCCTTGTCTGGCCTACGCGGAGAGAAACAACCATATTTTTATAGTCAATAGGGTCACCCAGACCGTAAATACAGGAAACAGAGGCAACAACTATAACATCATTTCTCTCAAAAAGGGCAGATGTTGCGCTGTGGCGCAGCCGCTCAATCTCATCATTTATGGAGCAGTCCTTTTCTATAAAGGTATCTGTATGTGGAATGTATGCCTCCGGCTGGTAATAGTCATAATAAGATACAAAATACTCAACCGCATTTTCCGGAAAAAATTCACGAAATTCACTGCAAAGCTGGGCAGCAAGAGTCTTGTTATGAGCCAAAACCAGCGTTGGCCTATTTACTTCTGCAATAACATTGGCCATAGTAAAGGTTTTTCCTGAGCCTGTAACACCCAGTAACACCTGTTCATCTATGCCGTTTTCTATGCCTGCTACCAAACTTTCTATGGCCTGAGGCTGGTCGCCTGTGGGTCTGTAATCGGATACCAGTTTAAATTTTTCCATCAATATCTCCAAATATAAAAATATGGTATTACATTATACCACCGCCAGAAAAAAATCACAACACAAGAGCAGGCATAAGTCCTAAAATTATTTTTTCCAAAGCTTGGTTTTTTATAGTAGACTTTAGACTCAATACTATGTTATTATGTAATACAAGAAATATGAAAGGGTGCATTTTATGGAACTGACAGCAGCCGCACTGTGGCTGAACACTGTTTTTGCCGGTTTTGACCAGAGTATCACTGCGGCAATACACAAGTTGTATGAATTGATGGGTGGATTTCTCACCCCTGTTATGGAGTTTATATCTCTCCTTGGTAAGGGTGGAATTGCCCTTATAATTCTCTCTCTCGTTCTAATGTTTTTCAAGCCAACCCGCCGTTTCGGTACTGCTATGGCCATAGGTCTGGCATTGGGCGCACTTGTGACAAATCTGGCCGTAAAGCCTTTAGTTGCAAGGCCTAGACCTTACGCCGATCCTCAGGGCTTTTTCTATCCCCTGTGGCAGATAATGGGTGCTCATACTGAGAGTGATATGAGTTTCCCCTCCGGTCATACAACCGCCGCTTTTGCAGCGATGATACCTCTGTTTATTCTGGGAAACAAGAAAACAAGCTGGTTAGCTCTGGTTTTCGCATTTTTGATGGGTGTTTCTCGCATATACCTTGTAGTTCACTTCCCTTCCGACGTTCTGGGCGGACTTATAGTGGGAACTCTTGCCGGTGTTCTGGCAGTTTTGATAGCAAAGAAAATACCTGAAAAATGGTACGAAATGGATTTTTATAAAAAGAAAGAGGGGAAGCATCTTTGTTCGGATTCGGAAAAATAAAATTTAAAGGCGTTGATAAGAAAAAGATAAGCGACGAGGAGCATATCGCTGACTTTAATTCAGCTGAAAAGATAGGCAGAGTAAGCCTTGGAAAACTGGCTTTTTACTATCGTGATCTGGGTGTAAAATACTATGTGCCTTATGAGTACATTGACAGAGCGTTCACACGTATAAGTGAGTGTCAGCCAGACGATAGCCCTGCATACTACTATTATCGTCTGATACTGGTTCACGGTGAAAAGGAATTCGCAAACCTCATTTTCAATGATGAAGATGACGTAGATAAAATCCATGCTCGTTTAAAAGAGATACGTCCCGAAATTCAGTTCGGTTATATTCCACCTGCTGACGGCAAGCGTAGACATTTTTGTTGATATATGCAAAAAACTCCCGTTTCTATTTGTGAAACGGGAGTTTTATTTAAGATTATTCTTTTCAGTAGATTTCGTCTAATATTCCTTTTTCCTTGAGCCTATTATCTACACCGTTATTTACCATGATATAAATAACAGACATTGTAGGAACAGCAACAAGCATACCGAGGATTCCGAAAGCGCTGCCTCCGACAGTAACAGCAAGCAGGACGAACAAAGGAGGAAGTCCAACAGACTTACCGACAACCTTAGGATAAATGAAGTCACCCTCAAGCTGCTGAAGCACAAGGATAAATACTACAAACCACACTGCAAGCATCGGACTGTCAAGTGCAATCAAAAGCACACCTACAATAGTGGCTATCCATGCGCCAAAAATTGGAATAAGGGACATAAAACCTACAAGAACAGAAACAACCGGCGCAAAAGGCATTTTCAAAATAACCATACCTAAGAAGCACAAAGAGCCGAGGATAACTGCCTCTGTACACTGGCCGGTTACAAAACTTGTAAAGCTCTTATTTGCAAGTGCAAAGAAGGAATAAATGGATTTTGCTCTGCGGCGGCTGAACATTGCAGCAAGGAACTTTTTAGACCATACTCCGAAATGTTCTTTCTGTCCCAGAATGTAAACAGAAAAAACTATTGAAATAAAGAACTGTGCCACCGAAGAAACAATATTAGTTGTAAACCCAATAGTGGAGCTTAGGAACTTAGGTCCATGCTCTGCAGCAAAATTAGTTACTTTCTTTACTATTTCATCTGCATCAAGATCTATTTCGGGGAAAGTCACAGCATAAGAAGAAAGAGTGTTGGAAAGCTCATTCCACCGACTTTCAATTTTTTCTGCGTACTCAGGAATTTTATCAACGAAAGACATTGCAGTTCTTGAAATTTCAGGTACCACAATAAAGATAACAGCAAAGATAACACCGAAAACTATGAGTAGGCTGAACACAATGCAAACCGGACGCATAAGTTTCGCATGGAGAGCTTTTCCCCTTTTTTTTGGTTCAAATTTCTTCCAAAGCTTTTCCAGCGGGCGCAAAATGATGTTCATTAAAAAGGCAATCACAAGTCCAAGAAACAGCGGTTTTAGTATTGTTACAACCTTTTTAACAAAGTCGAAAACAAGGCTGGCATTAGTGATTATCCATGCAAAGAGGATTACCAATAATGCAAGAGCCAATATCATTTTAAATGTTTTTTTATCAAGTTTCACTTAACTTTCACCCCATGTAAAATAAGCTGTTACTTTCTTAATCTCTCTGCCATATCTTCGTCAGCTTCTGCGAAAATTGTTTTATAATCTGTGTATATTACCTTGCCGGGCATAGAACCTGAAGGCTTTCTAACGAACCTCACCATAGTATAGTCAACCGGAGTTTTGCCGCCTGCCCTGCCTTGCGAGTAATAAACCGCAAGGGATGCCGCCTGTTTCAGAGTATTTTCCGGCGGTTCAAGTCCCTCGCAAGTTATTATAACATGGCCTCCGTGAACCTTTTGTGTATGAAGCCATATATCCGTCCGCCTTGCAAGCTTTGTGGTAAGTTCATCATTTTGAGCATTGCTCCTGCCCACAAGTATCTCAAAGCCGTCATCTGACACAAAGCGCATTGGCGCTTGTTTCTTAATTCTTTCGGGCTTGGAGCTTTTCTTTTTTCTCAAATATCCGGTAGCGATTAGTTCCTGCCGAATATCCGAAATATCTCTTTCGCTCTCCGCTCTTTCCAGTTCTTCCAGCACACTGTTCAGGTAGTCAAGCTGTCCTTCACCCTGAGCTATAAGCACATTCAGGTGTTCTTTAGCGCCTTTAAGCTTATTGTACTGCTTAAATAGTGCAGCTGAGTTCTGCTGAGGAGTTTTAAGCGGGTCAAGTTCTATTTCTTTTGTAGGACACTCAGGTTCATAATAGTCTTCGCAAGTTAAAACTCTGTCCCCTTTTTTCATCTTGTAGATGTTTGCTGTAACAAGCTCGGCCTTTTTTCGTATATCTTCCATGTTTTCAGTCTGTCGCAGCTCCTGATTTTGGGCTGCAAGTTTTCTTACCAACCTGTCACGGGCTGTTTTAACAGAATGCTGAAGTTCATGGCTGCGCCTGCGCTGCTGTTCAGCCTTATCACGCTTTGAATAAAAGGCATCAAGCATAGATGAAAAATCTTCATAGTGAACACACTGGCTGTCCTCACCATACTGCTTTATAGGCATAAAGCTGTAATCTAAAGGCTTTTCATCTCGAATAATCATATTGGGGCTGAAAATTCCGCCTGCAACAGTATCTTTAAGTGCTTTTAAATAAGACGGCAAAACATCATAGTCTCCACCTGCACGGTAACTGAGTTCCTGACAGATAAGAGGTGACAAACCGGAAAACTGGTTAAGCAGCCATTTATCAGCAGGCATAGTTCTGTCTGCATTGCTGCATTCTCTGTCTATATCCTCAGCGCTTATATTGAAGAAATTTTCTTTAGACTGCTTGGGCGGTAGTCTGTAAATCATACCGGGGAGCATGCTTCTTCCGCTCTCCCCTGCAAAGTCCGCTCTTCTCATACAGTCGATAATACGTCCATCCTGCCCAACAAGGATAATATTGGAGCTGCGACCTATCATCTCACATATAAGCCTCTTTTTTGAGTTTATTCCAAGCTCGTCATGGGTATCAAGCTCAATGACTATCATTCTCTCCATATCCGGTTGGGTAACAGAGAGTATTTTTGCGCCAACAAGGTGTTTACGCATAAGCATGCAGAACATGGGTGGCTCTGCAGGATTTTCCAAAGAGTTTTCTGTCAGGTGGATTCTCGCCCCACCTGCACTACCGCAGGCTAACAGCCGTCGGTTTTTACCCTTGGAACGCAGTGAAATCAAAAGTATGTCTTTTTCCGGTTGCTGTACCCGGTCTATCCTTCCGCCTTCCAGCTCTTCGTTTAGCTCAGAAACGATGCCGGAAATTGTTATAGCGTCAAGAGGCATTGTTTACTCCTCCATTATAAGAGAAAATAGCTCGTTAATTCTCTCCCTCTTTCCCTGCAAATACAGCCAGCCGAATAGTGCCTCCAATCCGGTTGCAGCGTGATACTCGCTTACATCCGCATTTTGAGGAACTGAATTTACTCTTGCATTTCTGCCACGCTTATAAAGAGCCAATTCATCTCCGTCTAAGGCCGGCATAACTTTCTGAATGGCTCTGGCTTGAGCCGGGGCATTCACGTATGATACGGTAAGCTTATGCAGCTCACGCACTGCGGAATGACCCTGCGCGCAGAGCATAGTTCTTGTCAAAAGCTCATAGACCCCGTCACCTATATGTGCAAGGCCAAGTATGCTTATCTGGTTTACTTCCTGTAAGGACATTTCAGGAGAAAAATAATTCATTATATTTATACCATAGTTTCTTTAAGATTGTTTTAACATTTTATGACAAAAGGGCGCTGTGCGCCCTTTTTTTATTAGAAATCTGAGTCTTCGCTCATTTCAGCAGCAAGAGACATATCATCTTCGCTTATAAATCCCAGCTGCACCTGAATATCATGCCAGCCTGCTCTGTCAATCAGAACCTGTCTGGGCTTTGCGCCCTCATAGGGGCCGACAATTCCCAGTTCTTCCATCTGATCCACAATTCTTGCGGCTCTTGAATATCCAAGTTTAACACGGCGCTGGAGCATAGATACGGAGCATGAGCCTGTCTCCAGGATTACTTCAACAGCATGGGGCAGCATTTCGTCATATTCGGAAAATGCCTCGCTGTCGCTTGAAGAGCTGCTGACGGAGTCTGAATTTTTATCTTCGGAAGCTTTGTTCATAAACTCCTCTATTTCGTCATTCTGAGAGCTTTGAGGACTACCCTCTTTAATGAACTGAATGACTTCTTCCCTCTCCTCATCGGAGACGAAAGCTCCCTGAATTCTCACAGGCTTACCGCAGCCCACAGGTGCAAAGAGCATATCGCCCATGCCTATAAGTTTTTCGGCTCCTGTCTGATCTAGAATTATACGGCTTTCCATTGCAGACGAGACAGCAAATGCAATTCTGGATGGGATATTTGCTTTCATAAGTCCGGTAATAACATCGGCTGAGGGACGCTGAGTTGCAATAACAAGGTGCATACCTGCGGCACGACCCATCTGTGCTACTCGACAGATACTCTCTTCAACGTCTTTAGATGCTGCCATCATAAGGTCTGCCAGCTCATCTATGACTATAACTACTCTCGGCATAGTCTCTTCGCCTTTTTCGGCGCAATGCTTATTGTAGTTTGTAAGGTCACGGACACCGGCCTCAGAAAACAGTCTGTAACGCTTCAGCATTTCCACAACTGACCACTGGAGCGCACCGGCCGCCTTTTTGGGGTCAGTGACAACAGGTACAAGAAGATGAGGAATGCCGTTATATATTCCAAGCTCAACCATTTTAGGGTCTATCATTATGAGCTTCACTTCATCAGGTCTTGCCTTGTAGAGCAGAGAGAGGATGAGGGAGTTCATGCAGACAGATTTACCTGAACCGGTAGTACCCGCAATAAGCATATGGGGAAGCTTTGCTATATTTCCTATAATGCACTCGCCGCTTATGTCCTTACCAATGGCAAAGCTGAGCTTTGATTTTGCATTCTGGAATTTTGGTGAATCTATAACGTCTCTGAGAAATACAGTGCTTACTATCTTGTTGGGCACTTCAATGCCAACTGTGGAAATTTTATCGGGGATAGGTGCAATCCTAACATTTATAACGCCCAGTGCCAATGCCAGATCTCCCGCCAGATTTGTAATCTTGGAGAGCTTAACACCCTGATCCAGTTCCACATCATATCTGGTGACTGTTGGGCCACGGGTAACGCCTACGATAGCGGCACTAATGCCGAAGCTGCGAATCGCACCTTCAAGGCGGTCACGGTTCAGCATGATTTCTTCTCTTGCATCAACCGCACCTGTGGAAGAGCTGCGCAGAAGATCAATAGGTGGGAACTTGTATCCGTCGGCTGTGGGGGCATTTGAAATTTTCGAGGCAATATTTCTTGCCTCTGCCTGAACTTCGGCTCTCATAGACTTTTTAGTTTTGGGAGGGTCGGAAATTTCTGCGCTCATTGTTATAGGTTTAAGTCTTTCACCGTCACTGGTCGGAATATCTCTCAGTCCGGCTGTGGGAAAAGCTCTAAAACCCTGCTCCAGTTCCATACCGGAGAGGTCTTCAGCCTCTTCCATTGTAGGGAAAGGAGTTTTTTCATTTTTAGATTCTTTCTTATTTTTCTGTTTTGGCTTTTTATTGCTCTCTTTAAGGATTTCATCAAATGTATCCTTAAATTCCAGATCATTAAAGCCAAGGCTTTCCTCTTCTTCGCCGAGAGGAACATCCATCATTACGTCAGCCTTAGTAAAGCGCTGTATTTTAGGTGTATCGTCTGGCTGAGTGACACGCTGTTTTTTAGGTGTATCATCAGCTTTCTTGCGGCGTTTCTTTGCCGGCTTTTCAGCAGGCTGTGGAGCTTCTTCCGCAACATCAAAAACCGGTTCTTCCTTGATTTTAGGCTCTTTATGTTTCTTTTCAGGGGCCTTAATTCCGCTGAAAAGTCCAGATAGATTACCTCTGAGAGCTATTATAAGAAGAATTGCAAAAATAACTATCAGAATAGGCACAGCACCGTAAATACTAAATGCCATGTCCATTCCAACGCCTATGAGTCCGCCCAGAACTCCGCCGGAGGCCATCTCCTGACCGGAGGAGAACAGCTCTACAACTGCCGCCTGAAACTCGAAGTTTTCACGCATTGAGTCGCAGAAGAACAGGTTGGCTATTGCGCCGAACGCAATAGGCAGTATAAGTGCCGCTGTAACCCTGAGTGCAACCGGCTTGTCTTTCTGGCTGAACAGCAACACCGCCGCAACGATAAATACAGGCGCAGTCAGATAGTAACCCCAACCCACAAGGCCTTTAAACAGGTCGGCTATAAAGGCTATAACCGCCCCGTCAGTATTAAAAAAACTTATGCCTACAAATGCAGTCAAAATCAGTAGAATTACGCCGCCGATTTCACGGCTGTGTGTAGGAGCAGGAGGTTCCGGCTGTACGGTTTGCGCTTTTCTGCCTGAGCTTGACTTTTCAGACACGCTCTTTTTAGTTGTTGTTTTTGTCGTTTTGCTTTGTGCCATTTATAGAATCCTTTCCAGGTTCAGAATATCAGTGTAAGTATAATGGAAAGCACACCCATTACCCAGCAGTAATATGCAAAGGTACCAAGCTTTCCTTTTTGTGCCAGATAGCGCACTACCAGTATTGCAACAATTCCTGCTAACATTGACACCAGCATACCTACAAAGCAGGCAGGAAGAATACTGGTATCAATTCCCATTTTTATTGAATCAATCAGATTTAAAATATTCATGCCGAACATAACAGGCACGGAAAGCAGAAAAGCAAATCTGACTGCAAAAGTTCTCTTTAATCCGGTAGCAATTCCCGCTGTAATGGTAGTTGCAGGTCTTGAAAGGCCGGGGACTGCGGCTGCACACTGGCAAAGGCCGATAATAATCGCATCTAAAACGGTCATATTTCCGCCGCCTTTGTTGCCCTCTTTCATCTTATCTGATACAAAGAGCATACAGCCTGTAAGTATAATTGATATGGCAATAAAAATGTTGTTGAAATAGAGTGTTGACAGTTTTTTTCTCAGCGGCAGAATGAAAAACAGCGGAATGCTGGCAATAAAAATCATGAAAAACATTCTTGCTGCCGGATAGCGCTGCTTCTGCACGCCTGCCATTGGCCCTAAGTTTACAAGCGCAAGCAGCTCAATAGCCATCTTTTTAATGTCCTGCCAGTAAAGAAGAATCAGTGCCAGGAAGCTTCCTATATTTAAAAGTACAGTAAAAAACATATATCCGCCCTCGGTGCTGTTAACATCGAAAAGGTTTGTCATTATAGAAAGATGTCCGGAGCTGGAGATAGGTAGAAATTCTGTAAGCCCCTGAACAAGGCCCAGAATGATAGCGTTCCATATGGTCATCAGCATATACCCCCACAGTAATCGTACCTTGTATTTTAACATACTTTTATTTTAATTACAAGTACGACAAATTACCTCTTTTTAGCTTCTATTATATTTGTTTGGTGCCGAAAAGCCGCACCGAAATTATACTCCGGCACGGCTTTCAGTGGGTTTTCTATTTATTTTCTTTTTGGCAGCTACCGTTTTCTGCCTGTCCGTGGAGATAGTTGAGAGCGTCAGACAATGTGCCTATCTGGTCAATCAGTCCACTGTCAACTGCCTCCTGCCCGTATATTACGCTGCCCACATCATTTGCAAGCTCGTCAGTAGCTGTCATAAGCTTTAGGAAATTTTCACGGCTTATATTTGAATGCTCTGTCACAAAGCCCACTATTCGCTCCTGAATTCTGGAAAAATAATTATAAGTTTGGGGGACACCTATTACAACGCCGTTAATCCTGACCGGGTGTATAGTCATAGCGGCAGACGGAGCAATCATGCTTCGTTTTGCGGCTACCGCCAAAGGAACGCCTATGGAGTGACCACCGCCAAGCACCAGCGAAACCGTGGGTTTTTCCATGCCCGCAATAAGTTCAGCTATTGCAAGTCCTGCCTCCACGTCTCCACCCATAGTATTTAGCAAAATAAGCAGTCCGTCAATTTCGGGACTCTCCTCAACTGCTGCAATTAGCGGTAAAACGTGCTCATATTTTGTAGATTTGGCGTCATCAGGCAAAATCTGGTGTCCCTCAACCTGTCCGACAATGGTCAGGCATTGGATAGTACCGTTTCTGCTTGCGCCTAATTCTTTAACTTCTTCCACTGTATCACCTCAGGATTATTTTAACCCTTTCGGCAATTAAAAAACCGGCACATAAAATGTGCCGGTAAAAGAAAATTATTTATCCTGATATGCTGCCAGAACGCCTTTATAGGTCATGTAGCAGTCAAACTTGGAAACGACTTCAAAGGGAGCGTGCATGCTCAAAACAGGAACACCTGCATCAATGGTGTCAATGTTGCGGTTTGCCATGTACTGAGCAATGGTGCCGCCGCCACCCTGATCGACCTTGCCTAATTCAGCCATCTGCCACACAACGCCATTTTCTGAGAAGAGACGGCGGAGGTAGGCAACGATTTCAGCGGAAGCATCGCTGGTGCCGGACTTACCACGAGCACCGGTGAACTTGCAGATACCCATACCGTAGTTTATCTTGGAGTCGCTGCGCTTCTCGGAAACTTCGGGGTAGAGAGGATCGTAGGCATTGCAAACGTCTGCGGAGAGGCAGAAGCTGTTTTCAAAGCAACGGCGGAGAGCCACGCCCTGAGCCTCGCACAGGTCTTCCATGAAGCACTCAAATGCAGTGCTCTGCATACCGGAAACACCCATAGAGCCGATCTCTTCCTTATCGGCAAGAATGCACACGCAGGTCTTTTCAGGATTCTCTATATCAAATATAGCCTTCAGCTCTGCGTATGCGCACACCCTGTCATCGTGACCGTAGCCGCCGATGAGAGAGCGGTCAAGACCGATTTCGCATACATCAAATCCGGGAACTGCAGTCAGTTCAGCGGAGAGGAAGTCCTCCTCGGTGATGCCGTACATATCATTGAGAATGCTCATTATTGCAAGCTTAACTCTGTCCTTGCCCTCGTCGGCATAAGGAGTAGAGCCGATGAGAATGTTGAGACCTTCGCCGGTAATACCCTCTGCCATGGTCTTCTTCATCTGGTCAGCAGCAAGGTGAGGCAGCAGGTCGGTAATTACGAACTTAGGCTCACCGGGCTCACGGCCGATGGAGACATTAACAGTCTCGCCGTTTTTAAGAGCAACAACGCCGTGGAGCTCAAGAGGAATAGTAACCCACTGGTACTTCTTTATACCGCCGTAGTAGTGAGTCTTGAAGTAGCACATCTCATCAGACTCATACATGGTAATCTGCTTTAAGTCAAGGCGGGGTGCATCAACATGAGCACCTGCAATAACTGCGCCCTCTTTGAGAGACTTTTTGCCTATAACTGCCAGCATAAGAGCCTTGCCACGGTTGTTCTTGTAAATCTTCATACCGGCCTTTAACTCCATACCGGGTACATACTCCACAAAGCCAAGACTTTCAGCCTCGTTTATGGCATTAACAACAGCTTCACGCTCAGTGCGGGAGTTATTCAGAAATTCCATGTAGCTTCTGCTGTACTCTTCAACAGCCAGACGCTCTTCGGTATCTATAAGGTCGTAGCCGTTTTTCTGTTCATAGAACAGTTTTTCTCTCAGGTCATTTTTTTCTTCCATTTTTATTTGCCTCCTCAATCAGTGTTTTAAAATTATATATGAATTCTTCTTTGGAACTGTCATTTGCTATGGTATAATCACAGTTTTCCTCAAAGTAGCTCATAGGCTTTTGTGCTTTAACACGCATCTGTGCGTAATCTCTGCTTATGTTGTCTCTTGCCATTATGCGGGAAATTCTTATCTCTTCCGAAGCGGTCACACCTACTGTAAAATCGCAGATATTTGCAAGTCCGCTGCTTATCAGCTCTATGGCATCTATTACAGCCATATTGCCTCCCGCCATAGCGTGGGCTCTGAGAAGTCGTTTAACTTCCATGCCTACATATTTATGTGTTATTGCGTTGAGTATCTTCAAAGCACTTTCATCTGAAAACACAATAGCACCCAAAGCTTTTCTGTCAAAAGTGTCGTTTACAAATGAGCCTGGGAACTGGCTTCTGATCTCTCCAAGCATTTCCTTGCTGTTTAAAAGAAGCTCATGGTATACTGCATCGCAGTCTATAACCAGTGCGCCCTGCTCTTTAAGTACATTCAGTCCCGTGGTCTTGCCGCAGCCTGTGCCGCCGGTAATGCCAACTATAAGCATTTCCTCGCAAAGTGCATCTTCAATGTCTTCCTTTGAAATTGCACCCTGTCTAAGTATCTTATAAGGAGTGCTGCTCATGTCTATGAGAGTTGATTCTTTTCCTATGGAACATTCTCCGCCGTCTATTATACCGCCTATCTTTCCGTCAAAATACTCCCGTACTTTTTCGGCAGATTTAGGGCTTTCCTCCCCTGAGGGATTTGCAGAAGGTGCTGCAAAAGGAAGGTCTGAAAGCTTCAAAAGCTCCAGTGTTTTTTCATGGTCAGGACAGCGCAAACCAACGGTTTTGCCACCCGCTCTCACTATCTCAGGTACAATATCTTTTGAATTTAAAACGATTGTAAGAGGTCCCGGCCAAAAGCGCTGTGCAAGAGCCTTTGCCGCTTTCGGCACAGACTCACAGTATTTTTCCATCTCGTCAGGTGACGGAATCATAAGAGATAAAGGCTTAACTGCGGGTCTGCCCTTAACTTCATATATATCCTTTACAGCGTTCTCGTTCAGTCCGTTTCCTGCAAGACCGTATACAGTCTCAGTAGGTACAGCCACAAGAGCGCCTTTTTTTATAAGCTCTGCCGCTCCTGAAAGATTTTCTTTAAATATCTCTGTTTTCACTGTTCTTCCCCCTGATTTGCAAGCTTTTCCGCCTGAGCCGCCGTTACAAGAGCATCTATCAATGGGTCAAGATCGCCGTTTATAATGCCTGAAATATTGAAGTTTTTATTATCTCCGCTAAGTCTGTGATCTGTTACACGGTTTTGCGGGAAATTATAGGTTCTTATTCTCTCGCTTCTGTCGCCGGAACCTATCTGGCTTTTTCGCTCAGCGGCAACTGCGGCGTTCTGCTTTCTCTGCTCTTCTTCGTAGAGTTTGGAGCGAAGAATCTGCATGGCTCTGTCTTTATTTTTATACTGGCTTCGCTCGTCCTGACACTCAACTACAAGTCCGGTGGGCAGGTGAGTTATTCGTATTGCGCTTTCAGTTTTGTTGACATGCTGTCCGCCGGCACCTGATGAACGGTAGGTATCAATTTTCAAGTCGTTCATGTTCAGCTCAAACTCCACTTCCTCAATCTGAGGCAGAACAGCTACCGTTGCGGCTGAGGTGTGGATACGTCCACCGGACTCTGTAACCGGCACACGCTGAACTCTGTGGCCTCCGGCTTCAAATTTAAGCCTTGACCATGCGCCCTGTCCCTCTATAACAAAGCTGATTTCCTTAATGCCGCCAAGTTCGGTGTCATTAACATTCACAACGTCAATTTTCCAGCCCTTGCGGTCGGCATACATGGAGTACATTCTGTAAAGGTCATATGCAAAGAGCATACCCTCTTCACCGCCAACGCCGCCACGAATTTCCATAATGACGTTTTTATCATCGTTGGGGTCTTTGGGCAGGAGAAGGATTTTAATCTCCTCTTCAAGCCGTTCCTTTTTACTCTTGGCCGCCTTGTATTCGTCCTGCGCAAGCTCTCCCATTTCAGGGTCGTCCATAAGCACAAGTGCCTCTTCCATATCGGAAGACGCTTTTTCATAGTCGCAGTATGCCTCTACAATAGGAGCAAGCTCACGGCTCTCCTTGTCGAGCTTTGCATACAGCGCAGGCTCTGAGTAGGTTTCCGGCATTTCCATTCTCCGGCATATCTCTTCGTATTGATTTTTCAGAAGTTTAAGCCTTTCAAGCATCTGCATTCTCCGTTTGTTAAATTTATCTGATTGATTATTTTACCATATTTTTTTAAGTCTGTAAACTAAATCATTTTATGATAACCGGACTTTGACGAAAATCAGCTCCGCTTCTCCGCTCTCCTGTGGCCTTACGCCCCAGAACATAAAAATCGTGGGCTGATGCGCCTAAGTTGAAAATCGTCTGGCAATTATTGTCCAGTGCCTTTACTGACGCAGGCTTTGTTATTATAGGAATAGTTTCTTTCTTGCCTGCTTCTTTTATAATCTCACAGCCCCTGCTGTCTGCCGCAAGCACACGGGCATATGGGGGAATTCCGTCATTCATGCCTTTTTTTACACCAAGGCAGGCATTAAGGCACATACGGCGAATTCTGGAAAGGGCGTAGCGCTTGGTTTTGGCTGCTGAAAGCACACCGTCAAGTCCTCCCTCTTCTCTTACAGCTTTATAAAGCCGTCTGCCTGCTCCGTCACCGCCATCAGGGATATTTTCAAAATATTCCTCGTCGAACATTCTCAGTCTTGAAATCATGGCAATTTCCAAAAGGCTTTTATCCGTCAGCTCTCTCCCCTGTTCCCGCTCTCTCAGATAAATTTTTTCCGCCTTTTCCGGTATATGCTCACTCAGGTTCTTTCCCATTTTCAGCATATTTCTCAGCTCTGATGCTGACTTAGGTCCACTGCCTCCGCACTCCCTGTCGTGACCGCTGCCAAAACGCTGCACGGTCATAGGTACAACAGGAAGCTGCAATTCATATATGGCTTTCAGATATTCTATTGCGAGAATATTATTTGGAAGCTCCAGCTGCTGTGACAGCTCTCCCAGTTCCTCTTCTACCGCTATCTGTCTTGCGGCAGCAAAGGAAAGATTGCCGTCTCTGTTTAAAATGTCCTTTATTTTTTCGTTAAACTCAGGTTTTATCAGAAGCTCCGAAAGCTTTTTCAGCGGTTCTATCTCCCCTGTCTCACTTCCAAAGCTCAGGTGAGTAGCTCCCATAGCTGAAAGCAGCCCCACAGAACCTCTGGCAAAACTTTCTGCCGAAGATAATGACCAAGGCAGCGGCAGTTCAATTATCAGATTTGCTCCACACCTGCACGCAGCTTCGGCTCTTGCAAATTTTGAGTAAACTGCTGCCTCGCCTCTCTGCATAAAATCACCGGACATTACGCAAATAACTGCCGTATCCTCTCCAAGTGCCTGTCTGCTCATCATCAAATGGTATGCGTGACCGTTATGAAAGGGGTTATATTCGCACACAATTCCAATTATATTCACATAATTCGCCTCATTTCATAAAAAGTTCTTGCCTTTTTTGTTATTTGTATTAAAATAGATAACGTATGATTCTTATTCTACTTAATTTCAGAAGCATTTACAATAGAAAGGAAACTGAAAATGAAAATTTTAGTCATCAACGCAGGCAGTTCTTCCCTTAAGTATCAGCTTATCGACATGGAGAACGAAAAAGTCATGGCCAAGGGTCTCTGTGAGCGCATCGGTATCGACGGTCACCTGAAGCACAGCCCTCTGGTCGGAGGCAAGCCCGTTTTCGACGAGGATATTTCCCTTCCTACACATTCTGAGGCAATAGCAGCTGTTATCGAAAAGCTCACCAGCCCCGAGTACGGTGTTGTCAGCTCCATGAAGGAGATTGACGCTGTTGGTCACCGTGTTGTTCACGGCGGCGAGAAGTTTGCAAGTTCCGTCAAAATCGACGACGAAGTTATGGCAGCTCTGGAAGAGTGCACTCCCTTTGCTCCCCTGCACAACCCAGCTAACATCACAGGTATCAATGCCTGCAAGGCAGTTATGGGTGACGTTCCCATGGTCGCTGTTTTCGATACTGCTTTCCATCAGACTATGCCCGGAAAAGCATATATGTATGCAATTCCTTATGAATACTACAAGAACGACGGTATCCGCCGCTACGGCTTCCACGGTACCTCTCACCGTTACGTTTCTTCCCGCTGTGCAGAGCTCATGGGCAAGCCCGTTGAGGATCTGAAGATCGTCTCCTGCCACATGGGTAACGGTTCTTCCATCTGTGCTATTGACCACGGCAAGTGCGTCGATACTTCCATGGGCTTCACTCCTCTTGTAGGTCTGCCTATGGGTACCCGCTGCGGCGACCTGGACGCAGGTGTTATCCAGTTCATTATGAACAAGTACGGCATGAGCATCGACGAAATGCTGAACATTCTTAATAAGAAGTCCGGTGTTCTGGGCGTTTCCGGCGTTTCCTCCGACTTCCGTGACCTTGACAATGCTGCTGAGGATGGCAACGAGCGTGCTGCTCTTGCTCTGGATATGTTCCATTACTGGGTTGCAAAAGTTGTCGGTTCCTACGTTGCAGCTATGAACGGCGTTGACGCTATCGTCTTCACCGCTGGTGTCGGCGAAAACAGCAAGGAGTCCCGTGCTGCTATCTCCGAGTACTTCGGTTACCTTGGTGTTACCATCGATCCCGAGGCAAACTCCAAGCGTGGACAGGACATCATGATCTCCACTCCCGACTCTAAGGTCAAAGTCTTTGTTATTCCTACAAACGAAGAGCTGGTTATCGCAAGAGACACCAGAGACATTGTCGGCTGAGTTTAAACTTAAAGCAAAAACTGGGTCTGTTGCAGAACGTAAATTCTGTGACAGATCCTTTTTCGTTCTCTGGGCATTGCTATCCCATTTCTTTCTGTGGAAAACTTTTCGTTTTTCTCAATTCAGGGTACAGCAAAGCTGACCCTGCCGAAAATGGCTGCATCAAGCTGTAGTGATGATCTGGCTTCCCTTCCTTTCGGGGGCCTCCCGGTGCAAAGGCAGTTTCCTGCCTGCGGCGCATGTAAAACAGTCATCCTTTTTATCGTACTGCATATTCTCAACCTTGCCGATTTGCTTCTTGAATTTCTTCGTTTTCTTATGCTCGTAATTGGCTGGCATAATAAAGCTCATTTGCCCATTTTCTTACAGATATAGATAGTTATTCAAACTTTCGTAACCTGCATCTGCATATACTTCCTCGTACTGGCAGCCGTGTTCCTTTTTCATCTTTTGAAATCCTCCCGATAGCGGCATACTTCCTCAATTTTGTGGTAGGAATAGTTTCCGCATTCAGTGATAATACCAGTTGACCATTCCGTCCAAATGCGGTAAACTGAATAAATGTTGGATTTTCCATAATAATTCAATTTTAACGCCAAAAAAGACGAGTAAGCAACCCTTTCTGGGAAACTTACTCGTCTTTTTTCGTGGGTCTATTTTACAACAGGCCTTTTTTGTTAATCTATTTTAGCTTCATTCAAGCCCAAATCAGGCGTTTTTCACCACATGGCCTTTGCGTGTGATAGTATCAACAACCTCGTTCACATACTTCTGGCAAATCTCATGTGAGGTAGCCTCAACCATAACACGAATCACAGGCTCTGTGCCGGACTCTCTGACCAAAATTCTACCTGTATCGCCCAGTTCCTGAGCAACACGCTCAACGGCAAGCTGAACGTCCTCGTCAGTCTGAGCAGCAGCCTTGTCGTAAACTCTGACGTTCTGCAGCACCTGAGGATAGATAACCAGATCCTCGTGGAGCTGGCTGAGAGTCTTTTTCTTAGCCATCATAACTTCCATAACTTTCAGACTGGTAAGAATACCGTCACCGGTAGAAGCATACTTTGAGAAAATAATATGACCGGACTGCTCACCGCCGATACGGCAGCCGTTCTTCATCATGTAATCATAAACGTACTTGTCGCCCACTGCAGTTTTAGCGTAGTCAATGCCCAGCTCGTCAAAAGCCTTGTACAGGCCGAAGTTTGACATTACAGTGGTAACAACGGTGTTATTGAGCAGCTTGCCCTGCTCATGCATGTAGCGGCCGCAGATGTAGAGGATGTGGTCGCCTGTTACAATCTGACCCTTTTCGTCAACGCAAATGCAGCGGTCAGCATCGCCGTCATAGGCAAAGCCAACGTCCAGACCGTTTTCTATAACGAACTTCTGCAAACCCTCAATGTGGGTAGAGCCAGCGTTGGTGTTTATGTTGTAGCCGTCAGGATCGGCGTTGATAACATAGGTCTTTGCGCCCAGAGCATCAAAAACACTCTTTGCAATGTTCCAAGAGGAACCGTTTGCGCAGTCCAGACCGACTTTAACATCTTTGAATGAGTATAGGCCCAGAGAAATCAGGTAGCCGATGTAGCGGTTTCTACCTGCAACATAGTCAACGGTTCTGCCTATTCTGTCACGCTTTGCAAGAGGCAGCTCATCCCACTTGCGGTCGAAACAGTACAGTTCACCGTCGATATATTCCTCAACAAGCTGAATTACGGATTCCTCCATCTTCTCGCCGTTGCCGTTAATAAGCTTAATGCCGTTGTCGTAGTAGGGGTTGTGGCTTGCGGAAATCATAATACCGCAGTCGAAATCGTCGGTACGAACCACATGGGCAACTGAGGGAGTAGTGGTAACATGGAGCAGATAAGCGTCTGCGCCGCTCTCAACCAGACCTGCAACCAGAGCGTATTCAAACATATAGCTTGAACGTCTGGTATCCTTACCGATAACGATTTTAGCGGAGTCATTTGAGCCTGACCAGCGCTTCATCTGACCGTAATACCAACCTAAGAAACGACCGACCTTGTGAGCGTGTTCAGCTGTCAGATTGACGTTTGCCTCGCCACGAAATCCGTCTGTACCAAAATATTTACCCATTATCTCTGCTCCTTTTTAACGACTACACCGTCGTTTTTCCAAATGCTGCCCTCAGCAATCACGCCGCGAACGCAGCTGGTAGGATATATATTGCTGTGAGGTCCAATAACTGTACCGGGGTTTAAAACGCTGTTGCAGCCAACTTCAACGAAGTTACCAAGCATAGCACCGAACTTTTTAATTCCGGTCTCGATGACTTCCTTACCGTCCTTAACGGAAACCAGAGTCTTGTCAGACTTAACATTGGAAGTAATGGAACCTGCGCCCATGTGAGATTTATATCCTAAAATACTGTCGCCAACATAGTTATAGTGAGGAACCTGAACATTGTCAAAAAGAATAACATTTTTAAGTTCCACGCTGTTACCAACCACGCAGTTCTCGCCAACTAAAGCGCTGCCACGGATAAAGGCGCAGTGGCGCACTTCGGTGTTTGCACCGATAATGCAGGGCGCACCTAAAAAGGCAGTGGGAGCCACGGTAGCGGTCTTGTGAACCCAAACCTGAGGGCTGACTTCCGTATATTCCTCCCCTAAGCTTGCACCAAGTTCCAGAATCAGCTCTTTGATTCCTTTCAGAGCCTGCCAGGGGTATTCATACTGTGCCAGATAATCACCGGCCAATGAATGATTAAGGTCAAATAAATCTAAAGTAGTTAACAAGAAAACACCTCTTTCTTAAAAGTTAATGGATGTTACAGAACTTGTACAGTGCTTCAGTTTATACCATAGGCTATGAATTTGTCAACTATTTTCAGTGATTTTTTAAAATATATATAGTATATTAATATTCAAAGAATGTAAACTTTCAGCAACAAAAGAGGTATCTTTGGCAACGTTCTCTCATTTCCGTAAAATTTCAAAATCCGAAACCTATCAGCTCATTTTCTCAAAATACCGCTTTGCCCGCTGTTCCACGCTGATTTCAATGCTGCATTTAAGCAAAAGGTCGAGAGCTCACCGCTCCCGACCTTATTTTTATTCTTTTTTCCCGCAGCTGCTGCCGCAGTTTGCGCAATCACCGTTGCATGAGCTTTTGTGTTTTTTCATGTACCTTATGGCAAGAAAAACGCAAAGCACCAGGACGGCAATAACGATAAAATCTGCAAAATTCATCATGCCACGCCGCAGGCCATAAGAATGAGCTTCAGAACGAAAGCCACAATCCAAGCAATGACGCACTGCAAGATAGTTACACCTACTGCCGCCTTAACTCCTCCAAGTTCACGCTTGACAGCTGCGATAGCAGCAACGCAAGGAGTATAAAGCAGGGTGAACACCAGAAATACAATAGCGGTGAGGGGGCTGAAAATAGTTGCCAGAGTCTGGGGCAGATTTGTGAGAGTGGAGCCGGTAAGAACGGCAAGAGTACTGACAACCGCCTCTTTTGCAGTAAAGCCTGTAATAAGAGCGGTGGAAACACGCCAGTCACCAAATCCCAGAGGCTTAAATATGGGAGCAATGAAGCTGCCCAGAAGAGCCAGAAGACTGTCGGCAGAATCGGTTACAACATTGAGTCTGCTGTCGAAGGTCTGCAAGAACCATATAATGATAGTGGCAACAAATATAATGGTAAATGCTCTAACTATAAAGTCTTTAGCTTTCTCCCACATGAGTATGCAAACGCTCTTGAATGAGGGCATACGGTAGTTAGGAAGCTCCATAACGAAAGGTACAGGCTCTCCCTTAAAGACACTGTTTTTAAGGAGCAGAGCAAAGAGAATTCCGGTGACAATACCGAAAACATACAGGCCTATCATAACAAGAGCCTGATGTTCCTTGAAGAAAGCGGCGCAGAACATGGCATAGATAGGCAGTTTTGCGGAGCAGGACATAAAGGGAGTGAGCAGAATGGTCATCTTCCTGTCACGCTCAGAGGAGAGAGTTCGTGTGGCCATAATTGCAGGCACGGAACAGCCGAAGCCTATAAGCATAGGCACGAAGCTTCTGCCGGACAGGCCGATTTTTCTCAAAAGCTTATCCATTACGAAGGCAACTCTTGCCATGTAGCCTGAATCCTCCAGAATGGAGAGGAAGAAGAACAGAGTGACGATTATAGGCAGAAAGCTGAGAACTGAGCCGACACCTACAAATACACCGTCAATAATGAGGCTGTGGACAACAGGGTTAATGCCGTAGGCGGTAAGGCCGCGGTCGCATATGCCTGCAAGCCAGTCAATGCCCTCACCCAAAAGGTCGCTCAGACCCTGACCGACAGGCCCGAAAGTGAGGTAGAAAATAAGACCCATAATGCAGAGGAAAATGGGAATTGCAAGGAATTTATTGGTAAGTATACGGTCGATTTTAACAGAGCGGGCGTGTTCCCTGCTCTCTCCTTTTTTCACCACGCACTCGGAGCAAATGCCACCGATGAAGTTGTAACGCATATCTGCAAGAGCGGCTTCACGGTCGGTCTTAAGCTCTGTCTCCATTTCTGTAACGGCGTGCTCAATAGTCTCCTGCTCGTTTTCAGACAGTTTCAGGCGGTCTAACATAGGCTTGTCGCCCTCAACAAGTTTGGTGGCGGCAAAGCGGAGAGGAATACCCTCAAGCTCGCTGTGATCTTCAATCATGTGAGCAATGGAGTGTATGCAGCGGTGCATAGGGCCTGTGCAGAAATCCTGAACACCAGGCTTCTGCTTTGCCTGAGCCACTCTCAGAAGATGAGCTGTCAGCTCGCTGAGACCCTCGCTCTTTGCGGCAGAAATGGGAATAACAGGGATTCCAAGGTCTGCCTCCAGCTGATTCACATTAACGGTGTTGCCGTTGGCGCGCATCTCGTCCATCATGTTCAGCGCCAGAACCATAGGAATGTCAAGCTCTATGAGCTGAAGTGTCAGGTAGAGGTTGCGCTCAATGTTGGTTGCATCAACTATGTTAATAATAGCGTCAGGCTTGTTGTTTATAATGAAGTCACGGGTGACAATCTCCTCGTTGGAGTAGGGAGAGAGTGAGTATATACCGGGCAGGTCAACCAGATTCACATTGGGAAAGCCCTTGATTTCTCCCACTTTCTGCTCAACGGTAACACCGGGGAAGTTTCCCACGTGCTGATTAGAGCCGGTGAGTTTGTTGAAAAGAGTGGTCTTGCCGCTGTTCTGGTTGCCGGCAAGAGCTATTGTCATAGGGTATTCAGGCGGGTGTACCTGTCCTAAATGGGCAGTAGTTTCCTCGCCACGTCCCGGGTGAGGAATCACCGCCATACGGTCGCTGGCGTTGTGGTGTTCGCTCTCTATCTCTTCTTCGGTGCGGACATGGACGTTTTCAATTTCAACTGTCTTTGCATCGTCAAGGCGGAGAGTCAGTTCATAGCCACGGAGTTCCACCTCGATAGGGTCGCCCATGGGAGCAACCTTCTGCAATGTGACGGAAGTACCGGGAGTGATACCCATTCCAAGAAAATGCCGCCTGAGAGAGCCGTTGCCGCCAACTGAGCTGACGGTAGCAGTCTTTCCAATGGGAAGCTTGTCTAAAGTCATTTAATCATATGCCTTTCTTACCGGCATACAGCCGGTTTCTACAAATTTGTACATAATATAACGTGTTAAATATTAGCACTCTAACATGTCAATGTCAAACAAAAGACATAAATAATATCATATTCAGAGTCTTTTTAAAGTTATTATACGGTTTTAATTGTACGCCAGTGGCCTTTTTTCCAACGGACGGAGAATATAATTGCTCTCAATCCCTCGTCAATGGTAAAGGCAATCCATATACCCACCAGACCAAGACCCATGGAAATGCCAAGCACATAGGCAATGCCAACGCCAATAATCCACTGGCTGATAATTCCCACGATTACAGGGAAAGCCACGTCTCCTGCGGCTTGCAGGTTTCGCACCAGAACAATGTTGAAGCTTCTGCCGATTTCAAGGAAAACCTCCACCCAGATAACCTGCTGACCTAAAGCGATAACCTGCGGGTCGTTGCTGAACAGGCCGAAGAGCTGTGGCGAGAAAATCGCCAGAACCACGGCAATAGACACAGAAACAGGGGTGAACACTTTAAGAACACGCCAGTTTTGACGGTCCGCCTGCTCATAATCCTTAGCTCCTATGCAGTAGCCTATTATAATAGAAGCGGCCTGACTTACAGCGTTAATCAGCATGTAGCAAACCTGAGCAAATATGACAACATACATACGGGTTGTGACGGCGTAAGTACCCATGATGTTAACGAAAATAAGGCTGACAGACTGGGAAAGATTGTAAGAAAGGTTCTCTCCGCCGGAGGGCAGGCCTATGTACAAAAAGCGTTTAACAAGCTTTTTGGGGGTGCGGAAGAATTTTTTCAGGCTGAGGTGAGCATTTGGAACAAAGCGGAAGAAAGCAAACGTCAGGAAGAACATTCCGGCAGTACGGCAAATGCTGGTTGAAATTGCGGCTCCTGCGGCACCGAGCCGTGGGAAGGGGCCAATGCCGTAGATAAAAGCCACATTGCCTATAATATTTATAAGGTTAATCAGACCTGTACTGCACATGATGACAAACATTTTCGCATGAGCACGCAAAAATGCGCTGAATGTGAGCATAAGAGCCTGACAGGGCAGGCTGAGAGTAGTTATAATAAGGTAGCTTTTCGCCTCTGCAAACGCTTCAGCAGGAATCTGCATAATTCTGAGCAGAGCATCAGCCCCGAAGAGCAAAAGCGCAGTAAGTACAAGGCTGATAATAATATTCATGCCAACTGCGAGGGTGTAAATCTGTTCCGCCTTTTCCTCATCACGTGCGCCCAGATACTGGCTCAACATAATGGTAGCGGCAAGGCAGATTACATTGAAGCACAAAATCAGAGTGGTCATAATCTGGTTTGCGTTTCCAACAGCGGCAACCGCAGTGGCGTTGTACTGGCTGAGCATAACCTGATCGATACTGCCCACCAGCATTTGCAACAGCATTTCAATATAAACCGGCCATGTCATCTGAAGTAGTGAAAACTGCCGACCGGCCACTACAATGCGATGATTCATTTAATATCTCCTTTTAGATCAAGTCATTCTTTAAATGCCACGGTATTATAGCACCTTTGCATTTGCAAAACAACCGCATTTCAGAGAAATAAGTAATAATTTACACTGTAAAAAGTGAGTTTTCAATTTAACGATTTTGAAGCACGGTGCTTTTTACCCTAAAGCTGTTCCCTGCTCCAACTCCCATTAAAGCGGAAAAAACAGGCGATTATTTTTCGCCTGTTTTTTAATGTAAAATCTGATTTATTTAGCTTTATCATCCACAATTTTAATGAAAGTATAAGTTACTTCGTTTCCGTTCTCCATGCAGTCCAGCTCATAAATTATCTCATTTATAACCGTACCTTTGCAGGTTTCACTGGTAGCAGGGAAAGTGATGGAAAGCTCATTTCCCTCCTGAGACCACGTTAAATCTCTGTAATTTCCGCCCAGAACAATAGAGCCTGTGCCGTTTTGAGAGAGGGTCATGTAGTTTTTATCCGTGCCGTAGTAGTGGTCGAGGGTGTCGCTGGTATTAAGCCCGATGTTGTTTATCCATGTACCTCTGAAATAATCATCATTGGGGTTTATTGGAGGCAGAACCACAGGAGTAGGTTCAGGAGAAACAGGCTGACCGTTTTGTACTTCCTGATTAGTAACTGTATTGTCAAAGATAGAGGGGATTTCCTCCTCTTTTTTCTTATCCTTGTCTCCGCAGGCGCAGAGGCTGATAATCAAAGCAAGGGATAAGAGTGCAAAAAATATTTTCTTCATAATGTACTCCTTTAGCTCATGTAAAACTGCAAATGCAGAATTATTGTAGGGCTATTCTTTTAATATTATACTATGTGTGCCTATGCTCGTCAACTGTGCTGTATAAAGATTTTGGCAAGTAAAATTTCAAATTAAATCTTGTTTATTCGTGGGGACTATGTAATTCTGTCGAATTATTGTCATTTTGCGTTATATATTCGGGTGATTTTTAATATTGTTTTTTCTAAAAACATGTGCTATAATATTTGAAAAAATTTTGCATGCAAAACAGTTATCTTGCAAGATGTAAAGGAATGTAAACGATGAAAAATCAAGAAAGAGAGATTAGTTTATTATCCCTTTTCAGACATTTGCTGAAAAGATGGAAAAGTATTATATTAGTCGCCGTTATTCTGGCGATAGGATTCAGCGGTTTAGGCTATGTTTCAGAACTCAAAAGGCTGAATACTCCGTTGGATGAAATCAGGGAAAAAATGACTCCCGATGAGATAGCATCTGTTCTCAAATTGCAGGATATGGATTTGGAATTAAAGGCGCTGAATTATTACATTGAAAATTCAGTCATAATGAATATGGATCCGTATAATGTTCAGCGTGCCAGCTTGAGCTATTTTGTGGATACAAAGCACATCACAAACTATGCCGGTGATACTGAGAGCGATCTCACATGGGATATTATGTCAATATATGTGTCCAAGCTCAACAGCATAGATTGGAAGGTAGAAGCCTTAAAGGAAGCCGGCTCCAATATTGATCTTAAATATTTTAATGAAATGGTCAGCATTTCCACTTCCGGCAGAACCTTTACCGTCACAATTACTTACCCCGATGCAGAACAGCTCAAGGTTATTATGAATGTACTTCAGGAAAATATCCAGAGCTATAAGGACGTTATTAGCAGTGCCATCGGTACTCACAGTCTGACTCTTATCGGTAATACCATGGAATCCTCCGTTCTGGATAGAGACCTCAAAGCAATTCAGGAGGACAAGTATTTCCAGCTTAACACCATGTATGAGGAAGTCAAAAAATCCAAAAGTGCTCTGAATGAGAAGCAGAAGACCTTGTATTACGGCAGAGTTTTATCTAAAGAGGAGTTAAGCACCGGAATAATAAAAGATGAAGTTCCCTATGCAGGTATCAGTGTAAATATGTTTGTTATGGGCGGATTTCTGGGTGGAATTCTCATGGTGGTAATTTATTCTTTGCAGTTCATTGTTCAGAATAAGGTTCGTGTAGAGGATAATGTTGAAGCTGTGCTTGGTATTTCAAATCTGGGATATACCGAACTGCGGTTAAACAAGAAACAGGATTTCATTAACAAAATGATTCGCAGGGCTGAACTGCGTTTAACAGATGGACTTAGCCCTGATGAGCAGTTCCATGTGATACTTTCTAATATAAAGCATGAATGTAGTGGAGCTGAAAGCCTTTATATAAACAGTCCTGAGGGTGACGAGCTTGCAGAGCGTCTCTCTGAAAGCCTTAATAAATCCGGCATTAGCTGCCATGTTGTAGATAACATTATGAAGCAGAGCGAGAACATAAACAGCAGCTGTGCAGTAGTGTTTGTAGTGAGAAGTAATTACAGCTTATATCCTCAGCTGTTCCGTGAAATAAAATTCTGCACCATGCACGAAGCAAAGCTTATAGGTACCGCAGTTGAAATTTAATTAAGCTTATAAAGTAAAAATCCGAAAGTCAAGAGACTTTCGGATTTTTTATTTACATTTCAAGCTGATTTTTAATATCTTCCAGACTTAGATTTTTATCTCTTGAAATTCTTGCCAAATCCTCGAACTCGGCTTTTCTCCGCTCAACACCAAAGCCTTTGGAACATTTCACTCTCACGTTGCCGTAGGGGCTTTCCAGAATTTCTTCCTCACGCTTTAAAACATAGCGGCGGCAGAGGGTTTCACGAACTCCGATTGTAGAGCTGTACTTAAAAATGAGGGAGAGCATTTTGTCCCGCTGCTCCTGTCTGCAAAGGCAGCTGATGATTACTCCGGGTCTGAATTTCTTCATGCCAACGCTTTCATACCATGCGTCAAGTGCGCCCTCTTCCATAAGTCTTTCCAGTAAAAAACCTACGGCTTCGGGGCTCATGTCGTCCACGTTGCAGCAAAGCTCAATAACGCTGTCCTGAACCTCGCCAATCATGGCACGGAGGCAGTTTGGCTTATTTTCAAAAGTTCTTGTACCCATGCCGCAGCCAACAGCATTTACAGCCATTTCGGGCATCTGACCGAAATCCCTTACAAAATACTTAACCAGAGCCGCACCGGTAGGGGTGCACATCTCTTTTTCAATGTCCCCTGCAAAGGTAGGCATACCTTTTATAATTAAAGCGGTAGCAGGTGCAGGAACAGGCATAATGCCATGAGCGCATTTAACAGTGCCGCAGCCCAGACGGAGGGGGCTCGCGCTGATGTGCTCAGGAGCCAGTTTATCAATTAGGTAGCATACGGCGCAGATGTCCGCCAGAGCGTCCATAGTTCCAAGCTCGTGGAAGTGGATATTCTCCATATCTGAGCCGTGAACCTGACATTCAGCCTGAGCTACAATGCGGTAAACCTCCAGAACCTGAGCTTTAAGCTTTTCGCTTAAATTTAAGGACATGGTGATTTCTTCAATGTCTTTAAGGCCGTGGTGATGGTGGTGATGCTCGTGGCCGTGGTGGTGGTGATGCTCGTGGCCGTGGTGGTGTTCATGCTCGTGGCCATGGCCATGGTGGTGTTCATACTCGTGCTCACGGTGGTTATGCTCGTGGCCCTCTTCCTCGCCGAGGTAGCACACCTTCATGTGAGCGCCGGAAATGCCGCACTGAGAAACAGGCAGCCGCTCATATGTAACGCCGGGAATTCCCAGAGAATTCAGCTCTTTAACCGCCTCTTCTCTGTCCTCACACAGCTCCAAAAGGGCGGCAGTAAGCATATCCCCTGCTGCACCCATAGATAAATCTAAAAAAAGTTCCTTCATTTTTGCTCCTAAGTTTTTGCTCTTAAATGTGGTTAATCATGCTTGCAAGGTATCCTGCGCCGAAACCGTTGTCAATGTTAACAACGCTTAATCCGCTGGCGCAGGAGTTGAGCATGGATAAAAGAGCAGCAACTCCGCCGAAAGCAGCGCCGTAACCCACGCTTGTCGGAACTGCAATCACAGGGCAGTCGGCAAGACCGCCGATAACTGAGGGAAGCGCACCCTCCATGCCTGCAACAGCAACAATACATCTTGCGCTCATAATCTCCTCTGCGTGGCTGAGAAGTCTGTGGATACCGGAAACGCCCACGTCGTAAAGTCTTGTGACCTGATTTCCCAGAGCCTCGGCAGTGAGAGCGGCTTCCTCTGCAACAGGAATGTCGGTAGTGCCGCCGGTGGCTACAAGAATAGTGCCCTTGCCGTCCTTTTCGGGCATCTCCCCAACAATGCCGACTTTAGAAGTTGCATCATACTTCAAATCCAGTTCTTTGGCGGCAAAATCAGCAGCCTCCTGGCTCATACGGGTGATGAGCACAGGGCTTTCCCCTGAATTTAAAAGGGATTTAGCAATAGCCACAATGTGTTCGGGTGTTTTGCCCTGACCGTAAATGACCTCTGCCGCACCCTGACGGAGCTCTCTGTGGCTGTCAACTCTGGCAAAACCCATGTCATCAATGGGTTCCATTTTTATTTTCAGCAGAGCCTGTTCTGGACTGAGTTCGTTTGCCTGAACGGCCTGTAAGATTTCAAGTAAATCCTGTTTTTTCATTTATTACCTCTATTAGTTACTTTTTCTTGACTTTAAATCCAGCAGGATATTATCGCCGCTGTCCTCAAAAATCCGTAAAATTTCATTTCGTTTTTCAACTGCGAGGGAAATTTGCTCCTCAGGAAGCTGAAGCTTGAAGCCGTCCTGAATTTTTCTCAGTCTAAGGTCGGAAAAGCCCAGTTCTCTAAGTCTGTTCTCCCCTTTTTCCACCTTTTTCAGTGTCTCCCCGTCAATCATCGTACCTGTTGGAATACGGGTGGCAAGGCAGGCGTAGGCAGGTTTATTCCATGTGAAAAGGCCTGCGGCTCTGGAAAGCTCACGGAGCTGAGATTTTTCAATACCGCAATCCCGCAGAGGGGAGAAAACCGCCAGTTCAGCCAGTGCTTTCATTCCGGGTCTGTCCTCGGCAGAATCGGAGGCATTGCTGCCGTCCATAAGCTCAGTAAATCCGTCATTTAACGCCGCTTCTTTTATGCGAGAAAAAATTTTCATTTTGCAGAAATAGCAGCGTCTTTCTGTGTTTTTAATGATGTTCTCATCACATAAAACATCATTTTCTATCACCGTCATCGGCACTTTCAGCTCCTGTGCAAGTCTGATTGCATCGTCCAGTTCAAATTGGGGCTGGAACGGACTTTTAACGTAATACGCTTTAATATCAGCACCGAAATTTTTTGCCGCATACATCAGATATGCAGAGTCAGCACCGCCGGAAAAAGCAAGTGCAATTTTGTTATGTATTTCAAAAAAATTTTTAAGTTCCACAGCTCTCTCCTATATTTTTCAGTTTCTAAACTATATGAGTATAATTGATTTTCACTTTTTAGTCAACAAAAAGTCCGTGTTTTCCTGCGTGTCGGACAGGATTATTAGTAAAACGTCAAAAGCTGATGACTTCGTGCATAAAATGCAGAAAGTCATCAGCTTTGAGTTAAGCTTACAGAGTGCAAAAGTGATTTGCGTTTAGCTTATTTTCTGCTTATAAATTGCTAACGCACTTACAGCAGAGAGAAATTTATTTGTTTTCCTTTTCCAGACGAAGCTGAGTGCAGGTCTTAGCCTCCGGCAGTTGACTCATACTTCTGAGGCTGATTGCCAGAGTGGAAGTGTTATGCAGAGCGGCGGAGGCGGCAGGAGTAAGCACGCCCAGAAGTCCCAGAATAATCAGACTACCGTTAAAGCCGATAATGAAGCGGTAGTTGGAGTTAATGCGGCGCATAAGGCTCATAGCAATCATGCGCAGTTCAGCCAGCTCCCACAGGTCATCAGCGGAAATTGTAATATCGGAAATTTCACGGGCAAGAGCTGCTCCGTCGCTGATGGAAATTCCCACGTCAGCCTCAGACAGTGCAGGAGAGTCGTTGATACCGTCACCCACCATGATAACGCCGTGACCTTTAGCACGGAGATCGGCAATGTATTTTGCCTTATCAGCAGGCAGAACCTCGGCTCTGTAATCATCAACTCCAAGCTCGCTTGCAATGGCACAGGCGGTGCGCTGATTATCACCGGTGAGCATAACGGTTTTCTTAATTCCTAAAGCTTTAAGAGTTTTAAGAACATCTGCTGCTTCTTCTCTGAGAGGGTCGGAAATGCAGATAACCGCAATCAGGCGGCCTTTGGCTGCCATGTACAGGTGGGAGTATTCGTTGGGCAGAGCATCGAACTTCTCCTGTTCGTCAGGAGGAACTATGCAGCCCTCATCTTCAAATATAAAATGTGCGCTTCCTATCTGAACTCTGACACCGTTTACCATGCTCGAAATACCGTGAGCCACCAGATATTCAACCTTGGTGTGGAATTCCTGATGGTCAATACCCAGTCTTTTTGCCTCCTCCACCACAGCGTTGGCCAGAGAGTGAGGGAAATGTTCTTCAAGACATGCCGCCAGTCTGAGCATCTCCCGCTCATTCTGACCGCTGAAAGGAACAACCTGAGTCACCTGAGGGCAGGCGTGAGTTAAAGTTCCTGTTTTATCGAAAACAATGGTGTCTGCCTGGGCTGTAGCTTCAAGGAATTTGCCGCCCTTAACGGTGATGTGCTCTTTTCCTGCCTCTCTCATTGCGGAGAGAACGGCAAGAGGCATGGCAAGTTTCAGAGCGCATGAGAAGTCAACCATGAGAACGGACAGTCCACGTATGGGATTTCCTGTCAGGCACATTCCCAGCAGGCTTGCACCCAGAGTGTAAGGCACAAGTTTGTCGGCAAGGTTTGCGGCCTTGGTTTCAGCGGCAGATTTCAGTTGCTGGGAGTCCTCAATCATGGAGATAATCTGGTCGTAACGGCTCTCACCGTTTGCCCGTTTTACCTCGATTACGCACTCGCCCTCTTCCATGATTGTTCCGGCGTAAACTGTGCTGTCAAGGTGTTTGGGAACGGGGGTGGATTCACCAGTGAGAGAAGCCTGATTTACAACGGCCTCACCATCCACAACAACGCCGTCAACGGGAATTGCGCTGCCTGCACGAACAACCACACGGTCGCCGGGTACTACCTGAGAAATGGGAACCAGAACTTCGCCCTCCTCAGTCTTAATCCAGACTCTGTCCACGTTGAGAGACATACACTGAGCCAGATCTTCAACAGAGCGTTTGTGTGTCCACTCCTCAAGAAGCTCACCAAAGCGCAGCAGGAACATTACAGTATCGGCAGTACTGAAATCTCTGCGGCAGACGGAGATACCGATAGAGAGGGCATCAAGAAGCTCAACCTTCATCTGTCTGTGTATAATGCAGGAAAGTCCCTTGTGCAAAAACGGCACCATATGCCAGCAGGCTCTGGCAATTCTGACGGGAGGTGGCATGAACAGGCGGAAGAACGCTTTAGTTGCCACCATAGTAAGCATTTTTTCCTGATATTTTCTGTTTATTGCACGGGTGCTGTGGCTGGTGACAGTAATCTGTTCCTCAGCAGCTTTCCATGAAAAGCCTGCAACGGCGTGGATAACCTGTTCTCTTGCGCCACGGTAATTTATAATCATACAGCAGGTACGTTCATGCACCTTAACGTCCATAGCCCAAGACTGCTGCTTGAACCACTGTTCCATTAAGTCTGCCTGTTCCAGTGACATTTCCTCCATAGGCAGAGCAATTCGCATACGTCCCTTGCTTTCATGTAAAATTTGAGCCTTCATTGTATCCTCCGAAGAAAAAGGGAGCCGAGCAACGGCTCCCATAAAACTTGTTATCTAAACTTAGGCCTCTGCTCCCACAGCAGCTTCATCCTTGATCTCTGCCTCAGCCTTTTCAGCGGCGATTTTGGCGGCACGAGCTTCGTTTAACTCCTTAGCCTCAGCCAGAATGTCAGCAGCAGTTTCCTGAACGGATGTAACAGTCTTCATAGCGCAGTCCTTAACACGGAGGCCTGCGGCAGTAGCGTGAACATAAACGTTCTTAGCCTCTCTGGAAGCGAGAAGCTTAAAACCGGCAGAACCGAAGATAGTACCGCCGACGAAAAATGCGAGTTTAGAGTAGTTACTCATATCATATACTTCCTTTCGATGTTTTACTTGCGTCTGTAACCTGTGACCATAACCATTACCATGCAGATAACAGCGCCCCAAGCCCAAAACTTATGTGCCTTCATAATTGAACCTCCGTAATAACGATAAAATCAGACCTTAGATCATTGGTTTATTATACGATAGCCGACTTCTCATTTCCAACGGAATCAGACATTTTTTTATTGTTTTGGACATTTTTTCTGTATGCACTGGGAGCAATGCCGAAAGTATTTCTAAACGCAACGTTAAACTGGCTTGTGCTCTCATAGCCAACGCTTTGGGCGATTTGCAGAATGGTCATATCGGTAAATTTCAGCAGTTCGGCAGCTCTGCGGATACGGTGTAAAAGTATCCAGCTGTGAATTGGCTGACCGTAGAATTCACGGAATTTATTTTTCAAAGTGGTAGACGACAGATTAAACTGTCGGCTGATAGTGGGAATGGTGAGCTTTTCGTCAAGGTGGTTTTCGATGTAGTTTCCTATGCCGTGCATAGTTTCTATAAGATAGTAGGGCATCATAAGCTGCCTGAACATATCCTCAGAAAATGTCTGGTGTGTACTGAGGAGATAAAAAAGTTCAGCAGCTTTCATGGTGCAGTATCTACCCTGCTGAGAGATGGGCATACTGTGGAGTATGATGAAAACGCTCTGGTTCCAGAAGCCGTGTTTTAACAGTATGCAGCCGCCACGCAGATTCAAAAGCTTCTGGAAATCGACAGTTTCTAAATCTTCGCAGCCTAAAGCCCCATAAATTTTGTTAAAGCTGTCGCAGCTGCCCCCATCAATAACAAGGATGTAAGCGTTCAGGGGTTCATGGATAATAATTGAGCTGAAATCAAAGGCATCAGACAGGAGAAGTATATTATCTCTGCCTATCTCCATATCATTTTCCTTTTCACGTTTAACGGTAATGGAACCGCCCAGACAGAAAAGCATCTCAAATCTATGCCGTTCAGACTGTCTTTTCTCAGGAATGCACTCTTTCTGAGTAGATTCTCCCCCTGTAATAATTCTGTACAGCCTGATTCCCTCGCTTACAGGCTCCCACATCATTTCGTTGAAAACATCAACCAGCATACAGCTGCCTCCTTGAGCAAAGCTCTCGCTCTTTGAGTTAGTTATGTCTAACCAGTGATAGAATAACACAGAAATTTCAGTCTTGCAATAATCTTCGGCATAAAATTCTCTATTTTTTCATTATTTGTAAGTATTAACAGAATATGGAAAAAGATAAAAAAATTTCGGAGTAATTATCTCCGAAATTTTTTAGCTGTTTTTAGATGTTTAATTAAATTTTCCCTCAGTCAAGTCTGCCTGCAAGATATTCGATAAGCTTACGTCTGGTAACTATGCCGCACAGAGCCTCCTGAGAGTCAACCACAGGCACAAAATTCTGCTGAATGATGGCGTTAATAACTGCGTCCTCGTCAGCATCGATATGTATGGGGCGGCAGAAATTGCGGCGGATAATTTCACCGATTTTGGTGTTGTCCCGAACTTCACAGCTCTCCTGCTCATTGTCCATTAAAAAGCGGAGGAAATCTCCCTCAGTGATAGCGCCCACATAGTGCTCTTCGCTGTCCAGAACAGGAATGGCTGTGTAGCCTTTTTCTCTCATAATCTTGTAGCCCTGTTTCACGGTGTTGTTTTCGTGAAGCAGAACAGTAAAAACTTTCGGGGTCATAATTTTTGCTATATTCATTTAATTCACCGTTTCTATTTTTTCTTTACTTTATATTGTATCATTAAAAAGCGGAATTATAAATGGTCATAATGTAAACTTTATTTAATTATCTTTTAAGCCGAACTGTAAAGGAGCTGCCAACGCCCTCCTGACTTTCAACGGAAATTTCGCTGCCAGTGAGCTGGCAGATACTTTTTACCAGTGCAAGCCCTAAACCGTTGCCCTCAGATTTTCTGGAAGTATCGCCCTGATAAAATTTTTCAAAGATATGCTTTTTCACGTCCTCGCTCATACCCTCGCCGTTGTCAGAAATTGTGACGGAGATATAATTAGGCTGGCTGTCGTCAAGCTTCACGCCGATTTTGCCCCCGTTACGGCTGTACTTAACAGCGTTGCCTATTAGATTTGTCCAGACCTGAGAGAGCATTTCACCGTTGCCGCAGTATTGGCATTCAGGCAAATCCAAATCCAGTTCCAGTTCTCTCTCCGACCATTCCTGCTCAAACATCAGCACCGCGCGTCTCAGTTGTTCGTCAAGGCTGAAATTGGACTTCTGGGGCAGAATGTTCTGGGATTGCAGTCTGGAAAGCTTCAACACGTTGTCAACCAGAGAGGAAAGCTGACGGGTGGAGTCGCGTAGAAGCTGAAAATATTCGCTTTTCTTTTCTTCGGTGGTCTGGGGGCTTGAGAGCAGGGTGACATAGCCCTGAATTGTGGACAGGGGCGCACGGAATTCGTGGGAAACATTGGAAACGAAATCGGAACGCATAAGCTCAATGCTGTTTAACTCCTCAATCATTTTGTTCAGGTTCTCTCCAAGGTCAAGCATCTCATACTTAAAGCCTGAACAGTCAATCTTAACGTCAAAATCGCCTTTTGCGACTCTCTCAACCGCTTTGGAAATCTCCTCCGCAGGCCTTGTAATTCTCTTGATCCAGAGCAGAGTCACGAACTGACTTATGATTAAAAGCGACAGCACAGCCGCCGCAACTATGAGCCATGTGTGGGGTTCTATTACATCTCTGGTCTGTGGGTTATCCTCCACTGTGATAACAACAATCAGCATAAATAAGAGAACCATCACCACGAGGGCTATAGAAATCAGGGTAAACATTCGAGTGAATACCCACCGCATCAGCTTGTAGTCTTTTTTTCTGATTCTCTGCCATAAATTTTTCAGCATTTTCTCATACCCCGATAGCCAAGACCTCGAACCGTGACGATTTCCAAATCTTCACAGCCCTTAAGTCTTTCTCTCAGCCTGTTGATGTGGACATCCACAGTTCTCTCCTCCGAGTCCGTGTCGTAACCCCACAGCTCGTCCATAATCTGCCGTCTGGTAAAAGTTCTGCCCGGACTTGACATCAGCTTATATAAAATAAGAAATTCCTTTTGGGGCAGTTCCATAGTTTTGCCGTTAAAGCTCAGAGTGTAGGAGTCAAAATCCATAACCGTGTCACCTATTTTAAGCTTTCTCTCGCTGACACTTTTCGCCCGTCTCAGCAGAGCCTGAATTCTAAGGAGCATTTCGTTGATGTCCACAGGCTTTACCATGTAGTCGTCAATGCCGGCGAGGAAGCCGTAACGCTTATCCTCGTAGCTCTCTCTGGCAGAAATCATAAGAATAGGCAGTTCGGGATATTGTTCTCTCAGCTGGCGTGTAAGGGCAAAGCCGTCAACACCCGGCATCATAATATCGGATATAACCAGATCCACCGGCTCTTCGGAGATTTTCACTAATGCTTCAGCGCCGTCATATGCGGCAATAGGCAGGTAGGAATTCTGTTCCAGAGCGGAGGTGTAAATTTTATTCATTTTAACGTCATCTTCCACTACAAGTATTTTAAACATAGTTTGCTCCTTATTACAGCGTTTGACTTAATTATATCACTTAATATCAATTCTACGTTAATTAAAAAACTTAATTTTAAGTTTAACAAAACTTAATATTAGAGGTTCATATTAAAATCATGGATTTCGAAAACTCCATGATATTCGGTATCCATACTCCATAAAACCTAAAGGGCTTTGCTTGCTACGGCTGCAAATCCCGAAAACTTTCTATTCTCCCTTTTATCCCGGTTTCAGGCAGGAACCGGGATTAAAGCTTTTTTAATTTTATAACAAAAAGGGGACTGTTGCAAAATAGGCTCACGAAAAAAGACGAGTAAGTTTCTCAGAAAGGGGTTGCTTACTCGCCTTCTTTTACGTTAAAATTAAGTTACCATGAAAACTCTAACACTTAGCCAGTTTACGCATTTGGACGAAAAGGTAAATGTGACAGCGGAATGCTATTTCAGGCTCTGGGCTTTAACCTCAAAAATTTATGGATGAAGTGGGAAAAGAATCGCCTGCATACCCATCTTTCCGAAATTCACATATCCTGAAAAAAGAAGATCTTGCCCTGACCAGATGCTGCCATTTTCGGCAGGTTCAGCTTAGTTGTACCCAAAATCAAGAAAAACAAAAAGTTTTCCACAGGGAGAATAGCAAAATACATGGTCAGAGAACGAAAAAGGCCTGCCGCAGAATTTGCATTCTGCGACAGACCCACCCTTTTTTCATTCTTATTTCACTGTACAAAATAGCAGTTGTAGCTTGAATTTTCAGGGGCTTCAAGACAGGTCCAGCTGTTGGCATTGCAGTATACGTAGATGTATTCTCCCTGATTTACGGTGATTTCGCCGCCGCCTTCAAGAGCCACTTGGTAAACCTGAGGTATGTAGCGCTCGGCATCTGGGAATTCACTATCTAGAATAAAAACCTCCCACTGGAGATTCTGGTCGCCCACAACCTCAAATCTGTAAGTTCCGGTCTGTTCACATAAAAAGTGAACATAACCGTACTTGTCATAGGCATCAAGAGGAGAAACAACCTGGAGCGGTTCAACTGTGGGAGCTTCAGTAGGCTGATTTGCACTGTTGTTATCATCATCGCTCACAGGTATTCCCTCAAAGCTCTGCTGTTCTTCCTCAGAAAAGCTCTGTACAGCATCACCGCCGTCTTCGGGAAGATTTACAATTTCAGGCTCGCTTCCGCAGGCGGTAAAACTCAACAATCCAATAATCATAATAAGGCATAAAAGCTTTTTCATAACATCACATCCTTTTTCGTATTATATTCTCTTAGCTACCATAAGGTCAAGTAGCATAATAGTGATAGTTTAATAAAGTTCTGAAAATCTCTTCCTTTCGGCTTTCCGTATGGCAAAAAGCAGTAAAACGGGAGCGCCTTTAAAAAGTCCACGGGTGCTGATTTTCTTTTCTTCTTCGTAAAATTGCCCTGACCTTTGGAAACACTTATATCTTTTACAAAAAAGAAAATAAGAATGGTGCTGGCAATGGTGGTAAAACCGCTGATAATAAACGCCAGATTTAGGTGGTTCTGGAAAAGGGTACCTCCCGGAACAGGTGCAAGCACAAGCCCTAAATTTCCACTCAGATAGTTAAGCACCATGTATCTGTTTACAGGCATGAAACCGAAGATCAGATAACCTGCAGCAGTCGTAAAGTCACTTCAGACGATATTTGTCTTTTTATTGAAGTGGTCTGCAAGTTTGCCCCAAGATGAGTTGCAGGCAGCATTAAAATGCCCAACAAAAGAATAAGTTTTGCTGCCTCACCGACAATGTAACCAAGTTTATTTTTAAGTTTGAGGGTTAGCGTGGACCAGATAAGTACACCCATATTAGTCGCAACTCTGCCCCGGAACAGGTTATACAGTTCCGGTCTGAGTCCTTTGTACTGTTTAAAGATATTCAAGAAATTCAGTGCTTTTTAACCCGGATTTTTTCATCTAAAATTCCTTTTCGCTCTGAATTTGATATAGAAAGGTGAAAATACAGGTAAATGCAAAATCCTCCGCTTTAATCAGCGGAGGATTTTTTGTACTGCGTTTAAAAGAGATTTGCAATATTTTTACAATAACGTAGACTTTATTTTCTGTCCATGCCGCAGGGCCATGTTTTTTCAGTCATTCTCTGCTCGGAGGTTACGCTGTTGTAGAAGCGGTAGCCGCCGGAGAAGTTGTAGCATTCAAAACCTTTCTGAGCAAGGAAGCGGCAGGCAATGTAGCTTCTCAAACCACTCTGGCACATGACGTATACAGGCTTGTCTTTGTCCAGTTCCCCTACTCTCTCTGCCAGCTCGTCAACAGGAATGTTGATGAACTCAGGAGCGTATCCGCCTGCATACTCCATAGGAGTGCGGGCATCAAGGAAAGTAACAGAACCGTCCTTGGGCAGTTTTTCCAAATCCTGCCAGTGGAATTGCTTCACAAGTCCAAGCTCAATGTTTTCTGCCATGTAGCCTGCAAAGTTCACAGGGTCTTTTGCAGAGGAGAAAGGAGGAGCATAAGCAAGCTCCAGTTCTTTAAGGTCAGGTGCTTTCATGCCGCAGCGAATGGCGGTAGCCAGAACGTCAATGCGCTTGTCAACACCCTCATAGCCTATAATCTGAGCGCCCAGTACACGGAGGTCATCCTTTGCATAGAGCATCTTCAAGGTCAGTACCTTACCGCCGGGGTAGTAGCCTGCATGAGAGGCAGGAGAGAGAACTACACGCTCGTACTCAATGCCGGCGTTCTTTGCCTCAGTCTCGTTTAAGCCGGTAGAGGCGGCAGTCAGGGCGAACACCTTTACAATGGCTGAACCCTGAGAGCCTTTGTACTCGCTGTTAAGACCGCAGATGTGGTCGGCGGCAATACGTCCCTGTTTGTTGGCAGGGCCTGCAAGGGGGATCACTGTGTCGTAGTCACCTACGAAGTGGTGCACCTGAACCGCATCACCTACGGCGTAAATGTCAGGGTCAGAGGTGAGCATATGGTTATCGACAACTATGCTGTCTTTAATTCCAAGCTCCAGGCCTGCATCTTTTGCAAGGGTAGTCTCCGGGCTTACGCCTATTGCCAGAATAACCATATCGGCGCTGACAGGATCATCGTCTCTGAGCATTGTGACAATCTGGCCACGTTCATACTTGAAGCCCTCAACAGCGCTGCCCAGACGGAGCTTGACACCGTTCTTTCTCAGTTCGGCGTGGACAAAAGAGGCCATATCCGCATCAAGAGGTTTAAGAACCTGTTTGGGGCGCTGAACTATGGTGACATCAAGACCCATATCACGGAGATTTTCAGCAGTTTCAATGCCGATAAAGCCGCCGCCTGCCACGAGCGCAGATTTGGGCTTTTCGTTTACAACGTAGTCACGGATTTTAAGGCTGTCCTCAACGGTACGCAGGGTGAAAATTTTGTCGTTGTCAATTCCTGGCAGATTGGGTATGCTGGGCTTTGCACCGGGTGAAAGGATAAGCTTGTCGTAGCTCTCCTCATATTCTTTGCCGTTTTCAAGGTTCTGCACCTTTACGGTCTTGTTAACTCTGTCAATAGAAAGCACATTGTGCTTTACACGAATATCAACTCTGAATCTATTCCAGAAGCTCTGGGGAGTCTGGAGACTGAGCTGTTTTTTATCCTCAATTACACCGCCCACATAGTAAGGCAGGCCGCAGTTAGCATAAGATACATAGCCGGAACGCTCAAAAACGATAATCTGAGCATCTTCGTCCAGTCTTCTAAGTCTTGCAGCAGCAGAAGCGCCGCCGGCAACGCCGCCCACAATAACGATTTTCTTCATAGCGTAAGCTCCTTTTATTTTATATTTTTTAGGTTTTCTTTTATGACTTATGCAAGATTATTTTAGCACTGCTGGCTGATTTTAACTGTGACCAAGTCACATTGACAAAAAATTCTCGAAATATTTTCTTTATAAATGCACTTGCCTGTGCAAAACTATTTTGCTTCGAAATAAAGGCTTTTCGCTGTGGCATCGACGTTCTTCCGTTGTCTATAACTGTTCTCTTTTCCTTTTGCTTTAGAAATTTTACAGACCTGAATTTCAAAAATGTGTTTGCTAAAACGCGCTCTTTTTCCTTATTTAAGCTTTATATAATTTGCGCAGCAAGCGGCAATACTGCCCCTGTAAAGTCCGATACCTGCAACCGAGCAGTCGGCTTCATAATCGGCTCTCTCCTCTCCCCTGTTTATAACGCAGAGGCAGGCGTTTTGAGCGGCGGCTTTGCCGAAAGCATCTTTTCCCATATTGTTACATCGAAGCACCAGAAGAATATCCTCTGACGGTGCCATAAACTGCACCTGACCCAAGCTCATAGCGGAATTTTCATTTCTGAACTTGGCAAGAGAGCTGTACCACTCATAAAGTCCGCAGTCCTCTTCCCTGAAAAATCCACGGTTAAAGGGATCACACACGCCGCACATTCCCTGCTCATCACCATAGTAGAGACTGGGAATTCCGGGGATAGCATATTGCACAGCTGCGCAGAGCTTTTCAAGCTCCACCGCCTTTTTGAGTACCTCGTCGCTGAACTGAATTTTCAGCTGTTCCTCTCTGCTCATTCCCTTGTAGTTTGCATCAGCCGCAATAGTTGTGCGAAGCCGCACCACGTCGTGAGAGCCTAAAAGATTCATGAGACAGTAGTATATGGGCAGAGGGTAGTTCATGTGCTGAGAGATGAGAAAATCTCTGAGAGCAAAAGCATCGGTTTTTTTGTGGATAAAATCCAGAACCGCAGTTCTGAACGGATAGTTCATAACACTGTCCAGAGAGTAACCAAGGGCGTAATTTCTCCGTCCGCCGTAGCTCTCTTTAAGCACTGCATCTTCCCAGACCTCGCCCAGAACAAAAGCCTCAGGGTCTGCCTCTTTTGCGGCAGTTCTTATAAGGCTTAGAGCATCGTCGGGCAGTTCGTCCGCAACGTCCAAACGCCAGCCGGAAGAACCACGGTTAATCCATGTTTTAACCACGCTGTCCTGATTTTTAATCACATAGTTCTGCCAGTCAGGATTGTGTTCCTCTACCTCGGGCAAATCCTTAAAGCCCCACCAGCAGCGGTATTCTTCAGGGAAGCTGCTGAAATCATACCAAGGGTAAAATTCGGAATTCTGTCCCTGACAGGCGCCAACAGTGGGATAACTGCCGTAGCGGTTAAAATAAATGCTGTCAGCTCCGGTGTGGGAGAAAACGCCGTCTAAAATAATGCGTATGCCCAGTTTCTCCGCCTTGTAGCACAGTTCCTCAAAATCCTCGTTAGTACCCAGAATAGGATCAACTTTTTTGTAGTCGGAAGTGTCGTAGCGGTGGTTGGAACGAGCCTCGCAAATGGGATTCAGATAAATAAGGTTAACGCCTAAGCTCTTAATGTAGGGCAGTTTTTCCGCAATGCCCTTTAAAGTGCCGCCGTAAAAATCATCAGGGCTGTAATTTTCCTCGAAAGCTCTGGGTAAATGTCTGGGCGGTTCTAAGGTGCTGACGTGAAGCTCCGGAGTCTGACATAACTTCATGTGGTATTCAATACCCTTTTTCGCTGTGTCGTCATCAGAAAGGGCGAAGCGGTCAGGGAAAATCTGGTACATTACCGAGTTTTTCGCCCAGTCGGGAGTTTCAAAGTCCTTTTTATACACCGTCAGGCGGAAACTGCCATGCTCACTTTTGAAAACCTGTCCCAAATATCCGCTTTCGTCAGGGCAAAGCCAACGACTGCCATCTGCGTCTGTAATCTTGAAATTGTACCACATTGCGCCGGGTTTTTCAGGCACTTCAAAGCCCACGGAGAACATATTACCTGAATGTTCCATGGGGTACTCCGCCTTAAAGTCATCGCCGTAAAGGTTCAAAACCGCAGAAATCGGCTTGCCACCCATAACCTGAAAAGCGAGGTGGAGAGAACTTCCCTCAGCGACTGCACCGAAAGGCGCTCTGTACTGGGAATATCTGGCATCATGGAGCAGAGACATGGTGTTTTCTCTGCAATTCTCTACTAAGGTCAAAACATTTGCCGTTCTGGGTTGGAGCTTGTAAAGTTCCTCTTGGTCAACACCTTTAAGGCTCAAATCACAGCACCGTGCAACGGTGTCGTATGCGGCGTACATTTCCAGACAGTAGTCGTCCATCAGTATACGCATAAGCTCAGGAGCGGCAAGAGGGTTCAGGGTTTTAAACACGCACTCGTCCAGTCTGTCCATGTCCATTCCGCTGTCCTCGCACTCCATAGCGGCGGCAAGGGCAGAAGCGGCGGCCTGAAAATACTGCCTTGTAAGTCTGGGGCAGTCCGGAGAATTTAAAAGCTCATTCAGCTCTCTGTCACCGCCTACGGCTTTCCATTCTCCGTTTTCAAAAGCGGCCTGAACTCCACGACGGTCGGCATAGCTGATTGTCAGCACATAGTCCTCAGACCAGTTTTCCCTGTATGAGCCGCCGAAATATACGGTGTATTCACGTCTGAACGCACCTGCCGGCGGAAAGCAAGCGGGAGCCGGGTAAAATGCCCCCGTCTCCCCGCCGTAATCGGACTCTGCCGAAGCGTTTATTCCGGCAGAGCTGTATTCATTTTTAAATTCTTTACTTACAGCATCCATATATAATGTCTCGCATATTCCATAGCAGAATTTTCAAAGCCGAAATCGGCCTGCATTGCACGGCTGATAAGCCCCTGCATAACCTCATCATTATAGTAGCACTGGAGAGCGTTGTGAATGGTGGCACGCATTTCCCAAGCATCAAAGTTTGCAAAGGAGAAGCCGTTGCCCTCACCGGTGTACTGGTTGTAGGGCTGAACAGTGTCACGCAGACCGCCTGTTTCACGGACAATGGGCAGTGAGCCGTATCGCATGGCTATCATCTGGCTCAATCCGCAAGGCTCAAAGCGAGATGGCATGAGGAAGAAGTCAGAACCGGCATAAACAAGGTGAGAAATAGCCTCGTTATAGCCTATGTAGGAGCAAAGTCTGCCCTTCCAACGGTTTTCGGCCTCACGCATAAAGTTTTCAAATTTAGCGTCGCCTGTACCCAGAAGCACAAACTGTATATCCTCGCCACGCATCAGATCGTCTAAAACGTGCATCACAAGGTCAAAGCCCTTCTGCTCGGTCATTCTTGTGACCATTACAACCAGAGGCACATCGGCTCTCTGCTCAAGACCCATCTGCTCCTGCAAAACACGCTTGCACTCGGCCTTGCCTTTCAGGTGGCCTCTGTCATAACGGGCAGGGAGAGCCGGGTCGGAGTGGGGGTTATAAACCTTTTTGTCAATTCCGTTTATAATGCCTGTGAGCTGAGCGGAGCGGGCGTTAAGTATGCCCTCCAGCCCCTCAGCGTAATAGGGCATTTTAATTTCGTTTGCATAACTGGGGCTGACGGTGTTTATACGGTCGGCAAAAACACAGCCTGCCTTGAGGAAATCGGCACATCCGTTAAGCTCCATGAATTCAGGAGTGTTGTATTTGTCCTCAACCTCCAGTAAATCCTGCACATAGTCAAAGCCGAACTTGCCCTGAAAAGCAATGTTGTGAATGGTGAGCAGGTAGCGCAGTCTCTCCTGCATACCGCCGTGATACTGAGTTTTGCCAAGCATGGGAATCATTGCGGTGTGCCAGTCGTTGCAGTGGACAACGTCGGGAATGAAGTCAAGGTTGGGAATAGCATCAAGCACAGCTCTCTGGAAGAAAGCGTACTGCTCCCCCTCCGGCTGATCGCCCAGATAAATTCTGTCACCGAAGTAACGCTCGTTATCTACAAGGTAGATTATAACGTCGTCAAGCTCCAGTTTTTCGATTCCTGCATATTCACAGCGCCAGCCAAGCTTTGCGAAGAAGTGGAACATATGCTGTACCTTGTCGCCGTACTTTTCCTTTATGACACGGTGGTAAGGTATCATTATTCTGGCATCAATGCCAAGTTTTTTAAGTTCTTTGGGCAGAGTACCCACAACGTCGGCGAGGCCGCCGGTTTTAGCAAGAGGGGCGCATTCGGCCGCTACCAGCAGAACCGCGGGCATTTCGGTTCTGCCCCGTTCTTTAAGCATTTCCTTGAATTCTTTTTTCATGAAAACTCTCCTTTTCTGCCGCCCCAGGCTTTGCCTTAACTCAGCGCTGTCTCCGACGGCATGGGACAGGGCTTTGAGTAAATTTGTCAATTATCTTTTCTTCTTGCCTGATTTCTTCTTTTTCTTTTTCTTTGAGGAAGATTTTTTGCGGTTTGCTTTTGGCTGTGGTTTTTTAGCTTCCGCCTTAACGGGTTCAACGATTACAGCTTCTTCCGTTACAGCTTCGGACTTTACGACTTCTTCCTGTACGGGTTCAACCTTTATGCTTTCGTCCTTTACAGGTCCAGTCTTTACTACTTCTTCTATTGCAGGCTCAACCTTTACGTCCTCTTCCTTTGCAGTTTCAACTGTTACAGTCTTTTTCCTCGTAGTTCTGGTTCTTTTTGGCTTTTCGCTTGTCTCCAAAGTCTCAGCCTTGGCTTTGAGCTTTTTCGCTGCCGCTTTTTCAGGCTTTGCGGCGGGAGCTTTTTTTGATTTTTCGTCTCCCTCTTTTTTAACTCTGTGCTTGGTTATGTGGTATCTGAAGAACACCGCAGACATAGCAGGCAGAGTAATTTTTGCGGAATAATCCATATCCAGAAAACCTTTTTTTCTGGTCCTTATAGACTTTTCGTTCAAGTCGCCCTTACCACCGAAGCGAATTTCATCGGAAGAGAGAATTTCTTTCAACGTACCCTCTTTAGGCAGACCGAAAGTGAAGTCCTCGTATTTAACAGGTGTAAAGTTGCACACGCAGACGATGTAGCTCTCCTGCTCAGGTGCCATACGCATAAAGGCAACGGAGGAGCGGCCCGCATCATCAACGTTAAGCCACTTAAAGCCGTCCCATGAGTGATCAACCATGTACATGGCAGGATAGCTGGTGTAGAGCTTATTCAGCTCCTTGTAATACTCCTGCATTTCCCTGTGTCTGGGAAAATCAAGAAGCATCCAGTCCAGTTCCTTTTCCCAGTTCCATTCTATGAACTGTCCGAACTCGCCGCCCATGAAGTTAAGCTTCTTACCGGGGTGGGCAAACTGGAAACCGTAGAGAGTGCGGAGAGAGGCAAACTTCTGGTCGTAGTCGCCGCTCATTTTGTCAAGCATGGACTTTTTTCCGTGAACCACCTCGTCGTGAGAGTATGCCAGAACGTAGTTTTCAGAGAAAGCATACATCATGGAGAAGGTAATACGGTTGTGGTTGAAGCTTCTGAAATAGGGGTCAAGCTCCATGTAGTCCAGAGTGTCGTGCATAAAGCCCATATCCCACTTGAGGCTGAATCCAAGACCGCCCACTTCAGGGGGTGCGGTAATCAGGGGGAAAGCGGTGGACTCTTCGGCAATGGTGATTGCTCCGGGGTAGGAGGTTAAAATAGCGGTGTTCAGCTTGCGGAGAAAATCGCAGGCATCAAGATTTGTGTATCCGCCGTCCTTGTTGGGAGTGTATTCTCCGTCACGTCTGCCGTAGTTTAAGTAGAGCATGGAGCTGACTGCATCAACTCTAATACCGTCAATGTGGTACTCCTCGAAGAACTTGCAGGCAGAGGAAATAAGGAAGCTCTGCACCTGATTGGAGCTGTAATCGAAAATCAAAGTACCCCAGTCAGGATGCTCTGCCATACGCTTTTCCTTGCACTCGAACTGAGCAGTTCCGTCAAAGTAGGCAAGGCCATGCTCGTCCTTGGGGAAGTGAGCAGGAACCCAATCCATAATGACACCGATACCGGCTTTATGAAGTCTGTCCACGAAGTATTTAAAATCGTCAGGGTTGCCGTAGCGTGAGGTGGGGGCAAAATATCCTGTGACCTGATAGCCCCATGAAGCGGGGTAAGGGTACTCGGTAACAGGCATAATCTCAACATGAGTAAAGCCCATCTCCACGCAGTAATCTGCCAGAGCATCGGCTAAAGAGTGGTAAGTGATGTTACCGTCAAGATTTTTCCATGAGCCGGGGTGAACCTCGTAAATGCTCATGGGAGTAGTTAAAAAGTCCTGCTTTGCCCGCTTATTCAAGTAGCGGGTATCGTTCCATTTAAAGTTACCGCCGTTCCAGACGATAGAAGCGGTGTCCATACCCCACTGGCTGAAAGCAGCAAAGGGGTCGGCTTTCAAAACCTGATTGCCATTTTGAGCGGTAACACAGTATTTATAAAGGGCGCATTCGGGCAGCCCCTCAACAAAGGTGGCCCAAATTCCCCCGTCCATTTTTTCCATGGGAGTGGCATATCTGTCCCAGCCATTAAAATCGCCCACAAGACTTACCGCCTTGGCGTTAGGCGCCCAAACGATAAAGCGGTGAGCATTTAATTCCGGAATGTAGCAGCAGCCGTAGCAGAGCCAGGCTTTACGGGCATTGCCGGTATTAAAAAGGTATACGTCGTCTGTGGGAATAAATTTTAGGAACTTTTCGTCCATGCGGCATATCTCCTCTTTTCTATAGTCTTTCATTTATTATACAGCCTTTTCCTGTCAATTCCAAGCATAATTTGTTTCGCATCTTACAAATACTCTGCATTACACAAAAAATACGTGAGATTTTACCGCACTTTGCCTTTGCTGAAATCCTAACCAGAGCAGATTTTGCTGTAGGCCTTGGTGTAACTGTAAAAATTTTACATTAGGAATTTTTCCAAACCTTCTCAGCAAGCAGCCATATAATCGGAGATTTTAGCACTGTCCTTTTAATTTGCGATAAAAACAGGTGTCTATTTTTAAACATAAAAAGCTATGGATTTTCTTGGTAAATCTAAATATATTTTGCTTTTCATGCTGAATTTTTTCTTCTCTATCTCGAAATGACCTTGCCTGTCTAACCTGAAAGCCGCCTTGCTCTCTGGATAAAAAAAAGCTCCGCAGGAAATCCTGCGGAGCTTAAAATCAGCTTAAAGCTTTTTTATTTTGTTAATCAGTTCTTTTTCTTTCTGGGGATAAGAGCCACTACTGCGGCACCGGAAAGAACCATAACTGCTGCCCAGATGAGCATATTGCTTTCATCACCGGTCTTGGGGATAGAAGCGGCGGACTCAGGAGACAGGATTCTGAAGTTGCAGGCTGCATTGCCCTCTGCGGTTGTAACAGTAAGGGTGTAGGTAACATCTGCTTTCAGTCTGTTCATGAAGTCAGCGTTGAGAGTAATGGTCATGCGGTCCTTGGACAGGGAGTAGTAGTTGGGCTTAAGAACTTCTCTGCCGACGTAAACTTCCTTGACAGGCTCGGAAGAAACGAAGCTCAGGTTCTTATTACCGCCCTTTACGTGGTAATCCTCGTTCTTAGGCTCAACACCGACCTTGGTGTAGAACTCGCCCTCAACCTCACCGTAGGAGGTATCTACAACGATGCTGTGCTTGCCGTACTCAAGCTTCTGCAGCTTGCTTGCAGCAATCCATAGGATGCCATTCTTATCGATGGAGTACTGCTTATCGCTAAGCTCGGTACCGTCGATAGTTACGCCCTTAACGTCGGGGGAAACCTTGAAGCCCAGAGTGTCGGAGCCGTAAGGCCATACGGACTTTCCGTCCTTGTCAACGTAGTTGTAAGGCTTAATGGTAGCGTTGCCGTTAACCTTGAATCCGTTGAGAGTGAAGCTCATTTCGCCGTAGCGGAGGCCCAAAGTCAGGTCGCCTTCGGGGAGAGTCTCAAAGAACTTGCTGCTGATAACGTACTTGCCGTTTGCGCTGTCGTAAGACCAGTACTTATCTTCAATGGGCTTAAGGTCACTGCCGTAGAGAATTGCGTCTGCCATATCGGAAACGGTAATCTCGATGTCAGTGTTGCTGCCCTTGGTGTAGTGGGTGGAGCTGAACTTAACTGTGGGGTAAACCAGAAGCTTAATATCTACTGTTGCATCATTTGCAAGAGCAAACTTCAGAGCGTGCTTACCTGCAGTCAGGTTGCTGAGGAATTTAGCGTCCTTGCTGATGGAGATAACGCCGTTGGGGAGAACCTCGTAATCGGTACCCTCGGTGAGAACCTGGTTGCCGACAGACAGGGTCTTGATTTCAGGAGTGGTCTTGAACTTGAAGTCGTTGTTCATAGCGGAGTTGCCCTTGAAGTACTTCAGCTCGGAAATTTCCTTTCCGGAAGCATCGGTAACGGAGGTTTCGCTATAAGCAACCTCGATGGTGAGCTTTGCACTGCCGTTTGCGGTGCGAACTACGAACTCGTGCTTACCTGCGGTGAGAGTGTTGAGGAAGTCTGCCTTAAAGACAAGCTTCTTGCCGTCTACGGTGTAAGCGGTGTTCTCAAGCTCTTTATCGTTTTCGGAAACAGAGGTAATCTCCTCAGTGCTGGTAACAGTGAATGTCACGTCCTTAGTGCTCTGGTGCTCGAACTGCTGGCTTGCGGGATCAACCACAACAGCGGTCTGAACGGTAACACCTGCAACAGCTACGCCGTAATCGGTGCTGACTTTCAGCTCGTAGGAGCCGGGAGCGCAGTTATTGAGGAAAACTGCTTTGAGGGTAATAGTGGTCTTTGCTTCGTCAAGGCTGTAATCCTTATTGGTAAGTTCCTTGTCGCCAAGCACAACTTTACCGGTGACAGGCTTATTAACGGTTAATGCGGTGTCCTTTGCCTCGCCCTGAACGTAGCTGATGCTTGCGGGGTCAAGCTTAACCTCTGTAGCAGTATCAACAGTGATTTTCAGTGTCTTGGTTACGTTATTTGCGAAAGTGAATACTATCTCATGCTCTCCGACAGTGAGCTTCTCGTCAAGCCAGTCGGCATGGAAAGTAATGGTCATATTGTCTTTGCTCAGGTCGTAGAACTTAGGATCAATATTACCTTCCATAGTAGCACGCTTTACACTTACGATAGGCTTGCTGGCCTTTATGGTAAGACCTGCATTGGAATCCTTGATGTGCTTTGCAGGGTTGGGAGTGAGAGTGACTTTCTCAACTACAACGCCCTCTGTATTCTTCTCGTAATCGGGGTGAATGAAGTTTTCAGGCTTGTCGATCTTACCGAACTTACCGCCGGTAACGCTCTTGGAGGCTTTATCGCCGCCGTTAACCTCGCCGAAAGTACCGGCGCTGATGTTAACAGTGGTAGGTGCCTTTATATCGATAGCCTTTGCCTGTGCGGTAGCTTCGTTAACGGTAAGAGTGCCGCCGTTGAGCTGCAGGCCGGTTCCGGTAACAGTGCCGATGTTGGCATTAGCGCCCAGAGTAACATAGCCGCTGCTTATGAGGCTGTAATTAGTAGTACCGTTCTGGACAGTCAGACCTGCGCCTGACTCAACGGTGATGTTTCCGTTAAGAGTCTTGCCGCCAAGGTCAAGAACGATATTTTTGCCGGAGATTGTCAGTCCCTGTTCGTTGCTGTTGGACTTAAGAGTAACGGTCTCGCCGTCTTTAGCTGCGTCGATAGCTTCCTTAATTGTGGCATATTCTTTTCCGTTAACTTCGGCAATCTTGTTTTCCTTCTCGGAAACAACCCACTTGCCCTCTTCGTTCTCGGTAGCTATGTAGTTTTCACCGAGGACTGCATCTTCGGGTTTAACTGTGAAAGTACCTGCGGTGATGTTCATAGCGCCGTCAGCTTTAACGCTGTTAGCGGAAGCGTTTGCAACATTAACATTGAGCATACCCTTACCGGTAACCTTGATGTCATGTGCAACTGCACCCTCGCCCAGAGTTACATTGCCTTCGACGTTGATGTCTTTAACAGTACCGTTAACGATAGTTAAGTCAGCACCATCAGGAACATTGATGCCGGGGTTGCTGAGTTTGAATCCTCCCAGATCAATGGTGAGCTTTTTATTTTCAGGAACTGCGATTTCCTTAGTACCGCCCGCATCACGGAGCAGCTTCAGAGTGTCGCCGTCATTCGCATTATGGAAAGCATCTTTGAAGTTTGCAAACTTCTGACCGTCGTTGAGCTGAATGGGGAAATCCTTCTCACCGTTTGCTGCGCCTAAAAGCACATCTTCAGTGGTAGGCTCTGTGGTCTCAGCATTAGGCTCTCCAGCATTAGCATTGGGCTCTTCAGAATTAGCATTAGGCTCTTCAGAATTAGCATTAGGCTCATCGGCATTAGCATTGGGCTCTTCGGCAGATGTGGTGTTTTCATCGGACTCTGCGGGTTCTTCCTCAGGAGTCTCCTCATCCTTCTTAGAACCGTCAATCACAGTACCTTCGCCGCCGAATTTCTCAAACTGAGTTCCGGCAAAGTTTTCAACGTCATACTCTATATCTGCTAAGAAATTAAGAGTAACATTCTTATCAACAACGATGGGGTTCTGCTGGAGGAATGCACCTTCAACATCAGCATCAGCAACGATTGCAACAGTACCGTTTACAATCTTGGTGTTCTTCTGAACTAACATGCAGTAGGGATGGCCGGTGTAAGAACCGTCCTGATTCTCTTCGCCCTTGCCTACAACAAAGGTAAGAGTGTGGCCGTTAAGGTCAATGGTCATGTTGTAGGTCTTGAATATTACGGAAGACACTTCAATATTTTTTACAAAAGTAATGGTGTCGCCCTTAACAGAAGCCTTGATGGCAGCTGCTAAAGAGTCATACTGATTTTTGCCGATAACAGCAACGGTGGACTCTTTGAGCTTGTTATCCTTGGTTTCGTCTTTTGCAACAGGAGTCTTGTCGCCATTGTTTTCCGCAGGCTCTGTAATTACAGGCTCATCGGAAACGTTGACGTTTGCATCCTCGCCCACATTAACGTCAGGCTCGGAAGAAACGTCTTCCTGTTCGGAGGGGGTAACTTCCGGCTCAGAGGGAACGACGGTTGCATCATTGGTGAAATCATTGATGTCGAAACCGTTTCCGGAAGCGGAAGCAGAAACCGCCATGAAGCTTGAGCACATGGCAACCAGCAGTACAACTGCTAAGAATTTCTTCATTTTCATAGTGCTTCTCCTTTTTCCTTTATTCTAAAATAAATTTGTTTATTCAGCGTATGCTGAAGCCTGCCTGTGGCAACGCCTCAGCAGGCAGCGTATCCGCTGTCCATGTTTAATGTACCACGAAAGAAATCAAATTGCAAGAGTTCTTAAGACAATTTAATATATTTTTGTTTAAAATTTTTACCGCTTTGTAATTTTTTCGATAGTTCATAGTAATTTTTAACCGTTCTAAGCAAAATTTCGGTTGCATTTGCCAGCATATGTCTGTTTTTTCTGTAACTTTCTCTATATATTTCGTATTATTTAAGATTTCTTAATAATTACCCTGATACCTAAAGCCGCAATTTCTAAAGAAATTCTTTAATAAACAGGTCTATCGAGAAAACAAAGGGATCTGTTAATTTATAAATGCAGTGGTTACACCCCCCGCTTTCGGCAGCTTCCCTATGCACAGCCGCAGATTTTAGTGATAATTTAAATTGCTACCTATTATATATAAAGCTTCGGTAGTTGAACTTTTGTTTTTATCTGAATCTAGTTTTTCAGTGTTATTTTTGTAAGTTTTTTTGTGCATTTTATCCTTTTCTTTCTGTCAAATTTTAGCATTTCTGATGAATTTAGTTATTTTGCATCAAATGTTAGTTTGTGCTCCTTGTTTTCAGCGGACTTATAGTGTAAAATATACAAACAAAAGCAAAATATTAGTTAAGGAGCGATTAAATAATGGATAAGCTTTTATACCTCGCACCCATACTTGCGGTTGCGGCTTTGCTGTTTGCCTTATACAAGGCACTCTACGTCAAGAAGTCGTCACCGGGCACTGAGCATATGCAGGAAATAGCAGGTGCTATTGCGGAGGGCGCAAGTGCCTTTTTGCAGTCGGAGTACAAGATTCTGGCTATCTTCATTGCTGTGCTTTTTGTTCTGATAGGTTTCTTCATTGACTGGGGAACCTCCGTCTGTTTCCTGATAGGTGCAATGTTTTCAATGCTTGCCGGATTTTTCGGCATGAAGGTTGCAACCCGTGCCAACGTCCGCACCGCCAACGCCGCCAGAGAGCACGGCATGAACAAGGCTCTGTCCGTTGCTTTTGCAGGCGGTTCCGTTATGGGAATGTGCGTTGTGGGTCTGGGTCTTTTAGGATGCAGTTTAATTTACATCATTACAGGTAACTATAATATACTCTTCGGCTTCTCTCTGGGTGCTTCTTCAATCGCCCTTTTCGCCCGTGTAGGCGGCGGTATTTACACCAAGGCCGCTGACGTTGGCGCTGACCTTGTGGGTAAGGTTGAGGCAGGTATTCCCGAAGATGACCCCAGAAACCCCGCAGTCATTGCCGATAACGTAGGCGATAACGTGGGAGACGTTGCAGGTATGGGCGCAGACCTGTTCGAGAGCTACGTAGGCGCTATCGTCTCCGCTCTCACCCTGGGCGTTTCCGTTGTAGGTCTGTTCACAGGTGCCGGCGCAATTTACCCCCTTGTAATTTCCGCTGTTGGCATTTTCGCCTCCATAGTCGCCACATTCTTTGTCCGTGGCAAAGAGAATTCAAACCCCCATACCGCACTTAAAATGGGCTCTTACATCTCCGCCGCTCTGGTTGCTTTAGGCTCTCTGCCTCTGAGTTACTATATGCTTGGAAGCTTCAGCTATGCCGTGCCAATAATTGCAGGTATAGTTGTAGGTCTTATAATTGGCTTTATGACCGAGGTTTACACCTCCGAGGATTATAATTCAGTAAAACACATTGCAAGCCAGTCTGAAACAGGTTCTGCTACTACGATAATCAGCGGCATTGCAGTAGGTATGAAGAGCACATGGGTTCCCATACTGCTTGTGTGCGTTGGCATCTATGTTGCCTATTCTGCAACAGATAACCTTTACGGCATTGCTCTTGCCGCCGTTGGTATGCTCTCCACCACAGGAATCACCGTTGCCGTTGATGCTTACGGACCTATCGCTGATAACTCCGGCGGTATTGCCGAAATGTGCAGTCTCGACCCCAAGGTAAGAAATATAACCGATAAACTGGATGCTGTGGGTAACACCACCGCCGCAATGGGTAAAGGCTTCGCCATCGGTTCTGCCGCTCTTACAGCTCTCGCCCTTTTCGTCTCCTATGCTACCGAAGTTAAGCTTGACAGCATAGACATTTTAAGTCCCCGTGTGGTTATCGGCCTTTTAATCGGCGGTATGCTCCCCTTTGCTTTCTCCGCTCTCACTATGGAGTCAGTTTCAAAGGCGGCATATAAGATGATAGAGGAAGTTCGCCGTCAGTTCCGTGAGATACCCGGAATTCTTCAGGGTACAGGAAAGCCGGATTATTCCTCCTGTGTCTCCATTTCCACCAAGGCCGCTCTCCACGAGATGGTAGTCCCCGGCATTATGGCAGTTGCCGCTCCCCTGCTGGTCGGTATTCTCTTAGGTCCCGCCGCTCTGGGCGGACTTCTTGCAGGCTCTCTGGTCACAGGCGTTCTCCTTGCAATCTATATGTCAAACGCAGGCGGCGCATGGGATAACGCAAAGAAATACATAGAGGGCGGACACAACGGCGGTAAGGGTTCAGAAGCTCATAAAGCCGCTGTGGTTGGCGATACCGTGGGCGATCCCTTCAAGGACACCTCTGGCCCCTCCCTCAACATTCTCATTAAGCTTATGACCGTTGTTGCGCTGGTCTTTGCACCTCTGTTTGTTAAAATCGGCGGTCTGCTTTAAGTTAAAATTTAATGTTGCATGAGGCATAGCAACATTTTCATCTCCTCCACACCCGACAGCCTTCAACTGTCGGGTGCCTTTTTATTTATATTATAATAGGTAGGGAAATCGCTTTATCAAACAAAATTCTTAATTTTTCCTAATAAACTTGAAATCTATCGGAAAATTTATTATTATGTATGACAGTATAAAAATCAGAGGTCAAGTGAAAGATGAAAAAAACTATAAAAATCGTTTCTTTGGTTTGCTGTCTTGTGCTGTGTGCGGTAACGCTCACGCTTAGGATAAGAGCCGTGCCGGAAAGTCCGGTAGTCAGTGACAGTCCGGCAGAGTCTCCCGCAGATACTCCGGTAATCGAAACACCACCTGCGGAAACTCCCAAACCCACTCCCCCACCTGAGCCTGAATATTTCACCCTTTCTTTTGTGGGTGATAACACTTTGAACTCCGCTCCTAAGTTTCTGAATAGCCCAAACGGCTATGCTAAAACTATGAACGGTGATTACGCCTATCCCTACTCCAACACCGTTGACTATTTTCGTGACGATGATATGACATTTGCAAACCTTGAGTGCAACTTCTCCGACCAGAACTTGCAGTCTATTGAGTGGTTCTACTTCCGTGTGCCTACCGAATGGGCAAACATCCTCATTGAGGGTGATGTGGACTTTGTCACCACCGCCAACAACCACATGATGGACTTCGGTCAGAAAGGCGCAGACAGTACATACGCAACCCTTGATGAATACGGTATTCCCTACGGCAAAGAGGGCGAGGGCAAGATTTTTGAGACCGAAAGCGGTCTTAAAATCGGTATCTACTGCGACTACAACAAATATAAGCCTGATAAAAACAAGTGCGCCGCAGAAATAAAGAAGCTTCGTGAGCAGGGCGCAGAGTATGTTATGTGTGCATTCCACTGGGGTAAAGAGGAGCTGTTCTACACTCCCACTGAATTCATGGTAGACCTTGCTCACGCCTGTGTTGATGCAGGTGCAGATCTGGTTTACGGAAGCCATACCCACTGTCTCCAGCCTATCGAGGAATATAACGGTGGCATTATTATGTACTCAATGGGTAACTGGTCATTTGGCGGTCACACTGCCCCCTCCGACCCTGATACTGCAATAGTTCAGGTTAAGGTAAAGCGTGATACAGACGGCACAATCTCAAATGATGGTTACGAGATTATCCCCTGCTGTATAAGTTCCGACATTGAGGGTGCTCAGAAGCTTTGGGAAGCAAAGCAGAAAGGCGGAAACCCCACCAGTTTCTATAATAATTATTGCCCCACTCCCTATCCCGAAGATAGTGAGGGTTACGCCAGAGTAATGGCAAAGCTGGGCGGCACTTACGAAGGTCCTGACGGTAAGACCGACTACACTTGGGTAGCCACCAGTGGTCAGGGCGGCTGATAATTTTTATAAAAAGCAGTACCGGCAGAAGGCTCTGCCGGTACTTTTATTACTTGCTTTTGCCCTTTGATATAATTATAATAGTAGAGTAATCACAATAAGAGGTAAATTTATGAAGAAGAAACTGAAAATAATAGAGCGCATAGCCCTGCCACTTTTGCTTGTGGCACTGGTTTTTGTGTCCACAATGCGGCTCAGACTGCCGGGTGCATTGGAGGATTCTGCCATAAAGGACGAACCGGTTGCAGAAAGTCCCGAGCCTACGCCCACACCGACACCGACTCCAACGCCTACGCCAACCCCTATACCCACGCCCACACCTACGCCGGAGCCTGAACCGGAAATATTCACCCTTTCCGTAATTGGCGACTGCACTCTCACCTCTCACCAGAATTTAGCTCCCACAAGCCCTTATTCCTACGCCGGACGTATGGGAGATGATTATTCCTATCCTTTCTCAAACACCATTGAGTATTTTGCAAATGATGATTTCACCATTTCAAATCTGGAGTGCAATTTCACCGATGAACAGCTCTATTCGCCCCAGACTTTCTACTTCCGCACCCCCACCGCCTATGCAAATATTCTCATTGAGGGCGGTGTTGATTTTGTAACCACCGCAAACAATCACATGATGGACTTTTACGAAAAAGGCCGTGACAGCACCTATGCCACGCTGGATGAATACCAGATACCCTACGGCAAAGAGGGCGAAGCACAGCTTTACACCACGGAAAGCGGTCTTGTGCTTGGCATTTACTGCGACTTTAACGGCTATCTTCCCAAAACCGAAAAATGCGTTGAGGCTATCAATTCCCTGAAAGAGCAGGGCGCAGAGTATATAATCTGTGCGTTCCATTGGGGCGAGGAGCTGAAATACCGTCCCAATAACAATCAGATAAATCTGGCTCACGCCTGTATTGATGCAGGAGCAGATTTAATCTACGGCAGTCACAGCCACTGTCTCCAGCCCATAGAGGAATACGGCGACGGTCTTATTCTTTATTCAATGGGCAACTGGTCATTCGGCGGCAATACCACCCCCTCTGACCCCGATACCGCCATTGTACAGGTGCGTGTAAAGCGTGATTTGGACGGCACGATTTCCAGAGACGGCTATGATATAATTCCCTGCTGTATAAGCTCCCTTATTGATGAAGCCGCTGTAAAAGCTCAGTCCTACAACGACTATAAGCCCACTCCCTACCCTGAGGGTTCAGAGCTTTATGAGCGTGCAATGAGCAAAATTACAGGCGAGTATCAGGGTCCCGACGGCAATGCAGATTACTCCCAGTGGCATCAAAGCTGGGGTTAGGGAGGACAATATGAAAATAACATGGTTAGGTCATTCCTGCTTTACTTTGGAAAGCGATGGTTACAGGATAATCCTTGACCCGTTCAAATATGTCCGTGGCTTTAAGGATATAAGCGGAGAAGTAAACGGAATTTACTGCTCCCATTTTCACTTTGACCACGCCTATACCGACGAATTAAAGCTGATTGAGGGCGGCGAAAACCCCTTTAAAATTACCGAAGTTCAGGCAAAACACGACCCCAACGGCGGCACATTGCGTGGAGATAACACGGTAAGAGTGTTTGAAGCCGATGGCATAAAGGTTTGTCATTTAGGGGATTTAGGCCACGAGATGAACGAAGATCAGAAAACTGCCATAGGTTCTCCCGATGTTCTGCTTATCCCCGTTGGCGGCGTTTATACCATTGACCCTGAAACTGCAAAGAGGGTTGCGGAAAGCTTAAATCCCAAAGTCATAATCCCAATGCACTACCGTCTGGGTAGCTTTGGCTTTAAGGAGACAGCGGAGCTAAAGGAGTTTACCGCCCTTTTCCCTGAAGGATTTGTAAAAGAAGCTGAAAGCAATTCTTTCACCCCATCACAGAACATGGAAAATCAGGTTCTGATTTTAAAAGCTCCATGAACAACAAAAACCGACTGTTAAAATCAGTCGGTTTTTTGTTATATGATATTGTATAGCTTTTTACCGTTTTCCAGACTGAGCTGTGCTGCTTCTTCTGGGGTAATGCCTTTTACTTCTGCGATTTTTTCAACTATATATTTTAAATTGCCTGAATTATTCCGCTTTCCACGCATAGGTACGGGGCTTAAATAGGGGCTGTCAGTCTCGATAACAAGACGGTCAAGAGGGCAGATTTCCAGAGCCTCAATATTTTTTCTTGCATTTTTGTAGGTTATCGGCCCGTCAAAGCCCAGATACCAGCCCCGCTTTAGTAGCTCTTTTGCAATTTCATCGCTGCCGGAATAGCAATGCACAACGCCTCTAAGCTCTGGGTAATCAAAAAGGATTTCCATGCAGTCCCCGTGAGCTTCTCGGTCGTGGACAATAATGGGCTTATCCAGTTCCAGTGCCAAATCTATCTGGCGGCGGAAGAGAGCTTTCTGCTCCTCTTTGCGGCTGTCGTCCCAGTAGTAATCAAGGCCGATTTCACCGATTGCCACGCACTTTTCGTGCTTTGCAATCTCTCGTAGCTCTGCAAAGGCTTCATCCGTTGCGCTCTCAAGTTCCTCAGGGTGCCAGCCTGCGGCAAAGTAAACCTGCTCATATTTATCTGCAAGCTCCATTGCAATTCTGCTTGTCTTTAAATCTACGCCTGGATTTACAATCAGCTCAACACCCTGCTGAAAAAGCTCAGGCAAAAGCTCGTATCTGTCATTATCAAAAGCCTCATCGTCATAATGGGCGTGGGTATCAAAATACATCATATCAAACTCCTTTTCAGCTTAATTATATTACAGCGTCTATTTAATAGCAAGGAAAAGCAGACAGTCTTTCGACTGCCTGCTTCCGGAAAGAAGAAATGAAAAAAGGGAGATGGAGTAAATTCAGATATTTTATTACTGACTTGTGGTTATAGATGATTACTTGATTTCAAGCTTTCTTGTGGGAGGAACGATCTGGCCCTTCTTGGGCATTACAATGGTAAGAATACCGTCATTGTAGCTGGCTTCGATTTTATCAATGTCAATGCCGGACACATCGAAGCTGCGGCAGAATGAACCGTAGAAACGCTCACGCTTAATGTAGTTGCGCTTCTGCTCGGTTTCGCCAGCTTTTCTTGCAGCGGAAATGGTAAGGCAATCGTTTTCAATGTTCAAATCAATATTTTCTTTCTTAATGCCGGGAAGTTCAGCTTCCAGAATGAAAGAGTCGCCCTTTTCCTCAACGTCGGTGCGGAAAGAAGAAACAGCGTTTGCGTTATTGAACATCTCATGCTCCATCTCGTCCATTGCACGGAAGGGGTCAAAAGAAGCTACTCTGCGGATATTGTGATTAAAAGGTATAAGTTCAAACATTTTATATTACCTCCATTATTTATATACAAGTTAATTACTTTGAATGTGTGTCCATATTTTTCGCTTCGTTCTGTATATAAGATACTGCGCAAATGTTAATAAATATACCTAAATTTATGAATAAAATGTTAATGTTAGCACTCTCTATTGCAGAGTGCTAACAGGTGCTAAAAAGAAAAAGCAGGGCGCAAAATGCGCCCTGCAAGACAAAACTTTTAGAGAGGATTCAAAATTTTTATTAAAGAACTTTGGAGAGGAATTCTTTAAGTCTGGGATTTTCAGGATATTTAAATATATCCTCGGGAGTTCCCTGCTCCAGAAGTTTACCGTTAGCCATGAAGATGACACGGTTACCGACTTCTCTTGCAAAGCCCATTTCGTGGGTAACAACCACCATAGTCATACCCTCAGCCGCAAGTCCCTTGATAACGTCCAGAACTTCTCCGACCATCTCAGGGTCAAGAGCGGAGGTAGGCTCATCAAAGAGCATAACGTCCGGCTCCATCATAAGTGCTCTTACGATAGCAACACGCTGTTTCTGACCGCCTGAGAGCTGAATGGGATATGCGCCTGCTCTGTCTTCAAGGCCAACCTTAGCCAGAAGCTCAAGAGCCTTTTTCTCCGCCTGTTCCTTAGGCATTTTCTTGACCTGCATAGGAGCAAGAATCATATTCTGCATAATGGTCATATGGGGGAAGAGGTTAAAGTGCTGGAACACCATGCCCATCTTCTGGCGGAGCTTATCAATATCCAGAGGAACCATTTTACCGGTCTGCTCATTTTTCACCTTTTTCCGGGTAATATCCACACCCTCAAAGATGATGCTGCCGCTGTCGGGTTTTTCCAGAAGGTTAAGAGAGCGGAGCAAGGTAGATTTACCGGAACCGGAGGGTCCGATAAGAACCACAACGTCGCCTTTGTTTATGTCAATGCTGACATCATCAAGAGCCTTGATTTCGCCCTTGTTGTAATATTTTTTTACGTTTTTAACTTGGATGAGTTTACCTGACATCTCCACGGCTCATCTTCCTTTCAAAATGTTCTATTAGCTTTGAGGTTGGGAAAGTAAGGCAGAAATACAGTACAGTTGCAATAATAAGTGCCTCACCCATACGGAAAGTAGCTCCCTTAACAGCATTAACAGTAGCCATAATATCCTGCACGCCTATGGTAAAGCAGATAGCGGATTCTTTAATAATGGTAACGAATTCGTTTGCGATAGCAGGAAGGATATTTTTAATAGCCTGAGGCAGGATAACAAATCTCATGGTCTTCCATTGAGAAAGTCCCAGAGAACGTGAAGCCTCAGTCTGTCCGAGGTCGATAGACTGAATACCTGAACGGATAATCTCGGAAAGGTAGGCGCCGGAGTTCAAAGCCAGTGCAACCACAGCGGGGAAGAATCGGTCGAAGCGGATAAAACCGAAGAGCTTAAATCCGGGTAATACCTTAACGCCGTCAAAGACTATGTAGAATATAATGAAGATCTGAACAACCATAGGGGTTGCACGGACTATCTCAACATAGGCCGTAGAAATTGCTTTAAGAATTTTAGACCGCCCCATGCGGCACAAGGTTAGAATAAGTGCGAGAATAAAACCGAAAATAACGGTGAGAGCAGAGAGCGAAACCGTGCAGACAACGCCCTCCAAGAACATTTTCCAGTATTTGAGAGCCATCTGGAATCCCTGTACTGTAAGCATTAGCCAAACTCCTTTATATTTTTATGACAATATAATAGCATACCAAATACCGGTATACAAGGAAAATCCCTCCGTTTAGCCGGAGGGGTTTCCTCATTTTAAAATCAGCCTTCAGTAATTTTAAGCAGCGTCCTCAAGCAGACCCTCAAAGGTTTCGCCCTGAGCAAGCTCGTTAGCATCTGCAACGAACTGTGCGAAGGAGCCGTCATCAATAGCAGCTTTCAGAGCCATGTTAACGCCTGCCAGAAGAGCAGCATTGCCTTTCTGTACGCCGACGACATTACCCTCAGCCTCGTAAGGAACTTCCATAGCTACATGAAGTTCGGGGTAGTTCTTAGCGTAGCTCTCAGCAACGAGAGTTTCAACATATGCGCCGTCAAGCTTGCCGGAAACGAGCTCAGCAATAATATCGGTAACTTTTACAAGAGGAACGATGTCAGCATCAGCGCTAAACTGGTTTGCAAGATCCATCTGGATAGAACCGTTCTGAGCTGCGATGGACATACCGGCCTGATTCAGGTCTTCCATGGTCTTGAAGCTGTCAGCATTGTCCTTAACAGTGACGAAGCACTGACCTCCCTCATAGTAAACATCGGAGAAGTCCATTGCGGTAGCACGCTCGGGCTTGGGGCTGATACCAGCCATACCGATGTCAACATTGCCTGCCATCAGCTCGTTTACGATACCGTCAAAGTCCATAGGGATAACTTCAAGCTCAAGGCCAAGGTACTCTGCGATGTAGCCTGCAAGAGCAACGTCAAAGCCTGCCAGAGTGGGGTTGCCCTTTTCGTCTATTGCGTAGAACTCATAGGGAGCAAAGTCAGGGCTGGTAGCCATGGTGAGCTTGCCGTCAACTACAGTAGTAAGAGCGGCTTTGATTTCGTCCAGGCTTGCGGTGGAGTAATCAACTGCTGCGGGAGCATCCTCAGCAGGAGCCTCAGCGGGGGGTTCCTCAGCTTTGCTGCCGCATGCAGCCAGTGAGAACATCATTGCAAGTGCAAGTATAAGACTTAACATTTTAACTGTCTTTTTCATTTTTCTTTCCTCCAAAAAAGATAAATTCAATTTACGATTGTGATAATAGCACCCTTCATTTCATTTGTCAATAGCTTTTTTGAAAAAATATACGTTATTTTTTAATAATTTCCATTTTTATTCATTCTATATGCGTTTATCCAAAAAATAATGAATAGGAGTGAATATTTTCACTCCTATTCATTCCCATATTCATTTTTTTCTGCCTATAAGAGAGAAGATACCGAACACCACAAGGTCGGCGGCAACGATACTTGCACCGGTAGGTGTTTCCATAAAATAGGAAGCAATCAAACCAAGCATGAAGCAGAACACTGAAATACCGGCAGAGCAGAGAACCACGCTCTTAAAGCTCTTGCACACACGCATAGCGGACAGTGCAGGGAAAATTATAAGAGAAGAAATGAGCAGAGCGCCCATCATTCTCATGCCCAGAACCACGGTTACAGCGGTAAGCACAGCAATAAGGGTGTTGTAAACCTCGGTTTTAGTGCCGGTGGCTTTGGAAAAGCTCTCGTCAAAGGTGACGGCAAAGATGCGTGGATAATAAATAATGAAAAGGCACAGCACCGCCACTGACAGCAGAACAGATAAAATTGCATCAGAAGAGCTGAGGGAGAGGATACTGCCGAACATGTAGCTTGAAATCTCCGTATTCATGCCCGTTGTAATTGAAACGCTTATAACGCCGATTGCAAGGGCGGAGGAAGAGATTATGGCGATAGCGGCATCACCTTTAATTTTGCTGTTCTGGCTTAAACGGAGCAGAAACACGGCGGCAATTATTACCGTGGGAATAGCAACTGCAAGAGGAGCTAAATTCAGAGATGCGGCAATAGCCAAAGCGCCAAAGCCCACATGAGAAAGGCCGTCGCCTATCATCGAGTAGCGTTTAAGCACCAGAGACACGCCTAAAAGAGCGGCGCAGAGGCTGACAAGAATACCAACCACGGCTGCACGCTGTATAAAGCTGTAAGAAAACATATTTAAAAGCTCAGTCATGTTCTGCCTCCCAAAAAGCGTCTTGCAAGGTCGCTCTCCTTGTATTCAGCCGCAGTGCCGAAAAACAGCTGTCTGTGACCCAGATGGAGAATGTGGGTGGCGTAGCGGACGGCTTCGTGAATATCGTGGGAAACCATTATGACGGTGATATTGTCGCAAAGGTTAACCAGTTTAATAAGGTTGTACATCTCCCCTGTTGCAATCGGGTCAAGACCTGTTACAGGTTCATCAAGAAGCAGGAGCTTTTTTGTGGCGCATAAGGCTCTTGCCAGAAGCACACGCTGCTGCTGACCGCCGGAAAGGCTCTGGTAGCTCTTGTCCTTGATGTCCTCAATGCCCATACGCTCCATGTTCTCCATGGCCTTTTTCTTGTCTTCCTTATTATACCAACGCCGTCTTCCAAGGGAACTGAGGCAGCCGGAAAGTACCACCTCATAAACACTTGCAGGGAAATCTTTCTGCATAGCAGTCTGCTGGGGCAGATAGCCGATTTCGGTGCTTTTAAGGCCTTCACCGAAAATGATTTTCCCGCTCTCAGGGCTTTTAAGTCCCAAAAGGCCTTTTATAAGGGTAGATTTACCTGAACCGTTCTCACCTACAACGCAGAGATAGTTGCCTGCGCTGAGGGTGAAATTCACATCATTTAAGACCTGCCGCCCATCATAGGCAAAGCTCAGGTCTTCGCATTTAAGTATAGCCATCAGGAAAGAGCCTCCTTAACAGTTAAAACATTTTGCCGCATAAGCTCCAGATAGCTTACGCCCTCGTCAAGCTCCTGCTTTGTAACATTGTGGCAGGAGTGGAAGAGAAGCTTTTCGCAGCCTGTCTCCTCGCAAATTATATCCGCCATTTTCTCGTTGGAAAACTCTATGTGCAGCACGGCGGGCAGGTCGTTTTCCCGAACCATGTCGATTAAAAAGGCAACAGTCTTTGCGGACGGCTCCACATCGTCAGCACAACCGGGGAAAGCGGCGTAGTAGTCAAGGCCGTATTCCTCCACGAAGTAGCGCACGGGGAAACGGTCTGCAAAAACAAGGGTGTTGCGCTTGCCGTTTTTGACTGCATATTCAAAATCGCTGTTCAGCTCCATAAGCTTTGCGGAATACTCCCTGTAATTTTGCAGGTAGTAATCAGCCCCCGCAGGGTCAAGCTCCGTAAGCTTCAGGCAGATTTCTCTGCAAATTCTGTCAGCATTTATAGGAGAACACCAGACGTGCTCATCAAATTCCTCATGGTGATGTCCATGTTCATCCTCATGTTCGTGTTCATGCTCATGTCTGCGGCTTATCTGCATACCCTCTTTGTGTTCCTCTTCCAGAGCATTCACACAGTCAAGCATAACAATCTTGTTTATCTCCCTGTCCTGACCGTCCAGAACAGTGTCAAGCCACGCCTCGGAGTGACCTCCGGCGCAGACAAGCAAATCGCAGTTTTCAATTCTAATAATGTCCTGCGGTGTAGGCTCAAAGCTGTGAGTCTCCGCTCCGGGAGGTACAAGCATAGTGACCTTTACCCGCTCTCCGCCTATAACTCTGGTAAAATCAAAAGAGGGAAAACCGGTGGTAATGACGGAAAGGCCCTCTCCCGAGCTTTCATAAGGGCCGCCGCCACAGGCAGCAAGGCTCAGGCACATTGCAAAAACTATTAAAATAACAAGGCTTCTTTTCATAAGCGCCTCCAATCCAATTTATATGATACTCCAAAGCCGTCTTTTGGTCAAGAAAAAGCCGATTGACACAGGGCTTTTACAGAAATATAATATAAAGATAGGCTAAAATTCTACATGAAAGGACTTGTTTACATGGATATATGCGTTTACGGCGCTTCATCTGAAAAGTTAGAGAGCAAATATTATGAGGCGGCTGAGGAATTAGGCCGTGAAATTGCCGAAAAGGGTCACCGTCTCATATTCGGCGGCGGTCGTGAGGGTCTCATGGGCTCATGCGCCAAGTCCGCATTTCACGCCGGCGCACACGTTACCGGCATAGCCCCCGGATTTTTCGATATACCGGGAGTGCTGTTTAAAAGCTGCGGTCAGTTCATTCTCACCGATACCATGCGTGAGCGCAAGGCACTTATGGAGGAAAAAGCCGACGGCTTCATTCTCATGCCCGGCGGAATAGGCAGCTTTGAGGAATTTTTTGAAACTCTCACCTTGAAGCAGTTGGGACAGCTCAATAAGCCCATCGTGATTTTAAATACCGACGGCTACTATGAACCCATGCTGGAAATGCTGAGAAATACAGCACAGCAGAAGTTTATGAGTGAAAGCTGCATGGAGCTTTTCAAGCTTGCCGCAACTCCTGCCGAAGCCTTGGAAAAACTTATGGAAAAAGACGAGCTTCAAGGCTCAGTCCGTCGCTTAGAGGACTACAACAAATAAGTTGAATTGTATACAAAAATCTGTTATTATATTGTATTAACAAAGTAATTGTTGGAGAGGGCTGATGAACATGAAAAACAATAGCTGGGCAATACCCTTTGCCGTCGCTTCTGCTGGTTCTGAACTGCAGGGCGCAGGCTACGGTCCATTGCTCACGGAAGCTCTCGCCCTTCGTGGGATAAAAAACAGAGCCGAGGCGGAAGTTTTTCTCTCCTCCGGAGCTGACCTTCTCCATGATCCAATGCTGATGTTGGATATGGATAAAGCCGTTGCCCGTATGCACAAGGCAATCAATAACGGTGAAACTACCGCCGTTTTCGGAGACTACGACGCTGACGGAATAACCTCCACCTGCATAATGGTGGACTATCTCCGAAACAAAGGCTTAACCTGTATCCCCTACATTCCCGACAGACTTAAAGATGGCTACGGTCTAAACAAAAATGCTCTGAGCCTGCTGAGGGACAAAGGCGTAGAGCTTTTAATAAGTGTGGACTGCGGCATTTCCGCCATAGAAGAGGTGGAGTATGCCCGCTCTATCGGCATGGACGTTATAATAACAGACCACCACGAATGTAACAAAGACGGTATAGTTCCCGATGCTGTGGCAGTTATAGACTGCAAGCGGCCCGGGGATAATTACCCTAACAAGAATCTGGCAGGTGTGGGCGTTGCCTTAAAGGTTCTCTGCGCCTGTGAGGGTGAGTGTGAAAAGATAATCGACCGTTACTGCGATTATGTGGCAGTAGGTACGGTTGCTGACGTTATGCCTCTTGTGGGTGAAAACCGCTCTCTTGTGTGCAGGGGGCTTCAAAAGCTGAATGTTGACCCAAGCCCCGGTTTTGCCTCCCTTATTACCGCCTCCGGAATAAAGCCAAGCGCTGAAATCGGAACAGGAGATATAGGCTTCCGTATAGGCCCAAGAATTAACGCCGCCGGAAGAATGTATCAGGCGGATCTGGCAAGAGAGCTTTTCATGTGCATTGACCGCAATAAGTCCGCCGCTCTTGCGGAAAGGCTGTGCCTTTTAAATCAGGAGCGTAAAAATATTCAGGACGGCATAACCGAGCAGGCTTTTGAAATGCTTGCAGGCAAAACGCCCGACTCTCCCATTGTCCTCTTTTCTGACGGCTGGCAGCAGGGAGTTATCGGAATTGTTGCCTCAAAGGTGGCTGAGGAATTCGGTCTGCCTGCAATTATGATAAGTATGGACGGAGAAAACGGAAAAGGCTCCTGCCGCAGTTACGGAGACTTTAATCTTTATGATGCGCTTTCCGCCTGCTCTTCTTATCTCATCGGCTTCGGAGGCCATGCGAAAGCCGCCGGTCTTACCATTAAGCGGGATAATATTCTTTCATTCCGTGATGCAATGGCAAGGTATTATAAAGAGAAGAATCCCGTCCGCCCCCCAAGCACAATTTGTGATATGTTTATCTGCCGCCCCTCCGCTCTCAATGTTCAGAATGTTGATGAACTGAAAAAGTTGGAGCCTTGCGGCGAGGGTAACGAACGACCTTTAATGTGCATGCTGGATTTAAGAGTTGATGACTTTCAAAACACCAACGGCGGTCATCTCCGCCTCCGTCTCAGCTACGGCAAACATCATATGGACGCAATTTATTTTAATCACATTTCAAGCGAATTTAATCTGCGCCACGGTGACTATATAGACCTTGCATTCAATCCCGAAATAAATCGCTATCTGGGTACAACTTCCGTACAGCTCAATGTTACATCACTGAGACAGCATGAGCCTTTGGAGCTTTGCCGTGAGATACTTAAAAATAACGCAGGTGCCGCCCGTGCTGCCGCCAGATATTGCCCGGAGCGGCGGGATTTCGCCAGAATATGGACAGGTTTCACTCCGTCTTTCACTCTGGGCGACAGTGTAGAGGAAATAATCTCCCAGTGTCCCTACAACATGGCACCGGAAAAATTCTGCATCTGCATCATGACGTTTTTGGAAACAGGACTTTTGAAAAGCCCTGACGGCAGCATTTTCCATGCAAGCCCTGCCCATATTGAGGGCAAGGCCGATTTGGAGGGCAGCTGCATAATGCGGACGCTGCGGGCAATATAAGAAATCAGGTGAACCCTATGACAGATACAAAAGGAAAAATAGAAGAAAAAGAAAAATCTTTAAATACAGAACCAGTTCCTGAAAATGCAGCAAATTCCATACCTGAGCATGAAATTCTTGACCCTGACAAAATGTATGAGGATCTGGAGAAAAAAATAATTAAAAGCAATCACGGCATGGATATAGGCCGAATCAGAGCCGCATACGAAATGGCGAGAACCGCCCACTCCGGGCAAAAGCGGAAGGACGGCTCGCCCTATGTTACCCACTGTGTAGCGGCGGCGGATATTTCGGTGGATATGGGTCTGGACGAGGACTCTATCATAGCCGCTCTGCTCCATGACGTTATCGAAGATACTCCCCTCACCCACGCTGACATTGCAAAGCAGTTCGGAACAGCGGTAGCTGATATAGTGGAGGGTGTCACAAAGCTGACACGAGTCCAGTATACCAGTAAAGAGGACGAGCAGATGGAAAACCTGCGCAAGATGCTCATGGCAATGGCTAAGGACATTCGAGTTATCCTTATAAAAATTGCCGACCGTCTGCATAATATGCGCACTATGGCGTATCAGTCCCCTGCAAAGCAGCGTTCCAAATCCCTTGAAACTATGGAGATTTACGCCCCCATTGCCCACCGCTTAGGTATGCAGAAGGCAAAGTGGGAGCTTGAAGACCTGTCTCTTCAATACCTTGACCCCACAGGCTACAAGGAAATAACCGACGCTCTGGCAAAGAAAATGCCAACTCTGGAAAAGTTCATGGAGAACATGAAGCAGAAGATTGAAAAGCGGCTTGAAGCCGAGGGCTGTAAGGCTTCAATCTTCTACCGCATAAAGCATGTTTACAGTATTTACCGTAAAATGTACTCTCAGAAACTGAGTATAAACGGCATTTTCGACCTGTGTGCTTTCCGTGTAATTGTGGACACAATTCCTGAGTGCTACAATGTTCTGGGTATAATCCACGATATGTTCAAGCCTGTTCCCGGTCGTTTTAAGGATTACATCTCCACCCCTAAGCCCAACATGTACCAGAGTGTACACACCACCGTTATCGGCTCTGAGGGTATTCCTTTTGAGGTACAGATTCGCACATGGGATATGCACCACACCGCAGAATACGGTATTGCCGCCCACTGGAAGTACAAGATGAAAGACGGCGGAAATTCCGTTAAAACCGGAGACGAGGACAAATTTGCATGGATACGCCGACTTCTTGAAAGTCAGCAGGAATCCGATGCACAGGACTTCTTCCACAACCTTAAAATTGATATGTTCGCCGACGAGGTTTTTGTCTTCTCCCCCAAGGGTGACGTTATAAATCTTCCTGCCGGCGCAACCCCCATAGATTTTGCCTATTCCATTCACTCCGACGTTGGAAACCATATGGTGGGCGCAAAGGTCAACGGCAGAATTGTTACCTATGACCACAAGCTCCAGAACGGTGATATTGTGGAAATTCGCACTTCTAATTCAGCCCCCGGCCCCAGTCGTGACTGGCTGAATGTTGCAAAGAGCGGCTCTGCCCGAACTAAGATTAAGCAGTGGTATAAGAAAGAGCGCAGAGAGGACAATATTCTCAGAGGCAGTGAAATGCTCTCCGATGAACTGAAACACTTAGGCGTAAGCGCTGATGATGTGCTGTGTGAGGATGTAATCTCACCCGTATTAAAACGGCTCTCCTTTGCCACTAAGGAAGATTTGTACGCTGCCATAGGTTACGGCGGAGTTACCGTTGGCCGTGTTGCAAACAGGCTGAAAGATGAATTAAAGAACCTGCACCCAGACCCTAAGAAATCTGTTCTTGATAAGGTTTCTCAGGCTGCTGAGCGCCGAGAGCAAAATGCCAAGAAAGAAAAGAAAGGCGTTCACGGTGTACTGGTTGAAGGTCTGGATAACTGCCTTGTCAAGTTTTCCCGCTGCTGCACCCCTGTTCCCGGTGACGATATTGTGGGCTTTATTACCCGTGGTCAGGGCGTTTCAATTCATCGCCGTGACTGTGAAAACTACCAGAAGCGCATGGGTGACCCCGGTACAGACGGTCGTTGGGTAAAGGTCGACTGGGCAAAGCAGATAACCGACAGCTATGTCACCACAATTGTTATTAACGCCAAAGACCGCTCAGGTCTTGTTATGGATATAGCCTCAGTGTTCAATTCTCTTAACGCCAAGGTCAGAACCCTTTCCTCCAAGGATACCGGCGGCGGTCAGGCCTGCACGGTTGTAAGTCTTGAGGTTAAGAACGCAGGGGAATTAAAGTATATTATGACCCGTCTCTCCTCCATTCCCGGTGTATTCTCTGTGGAGAGAAACGGCAGATAAGGAGAACAGACTATGAGAGCTGTTTTAACCCGTGTAAATTCCGCATCTGTGGAAATTGAGGGAAAAACAGTCGGTGAAATTTCAAAGGGTTTCCTTGTGCTTCTGGGTGTGCATGAGGATGACGGCGAAAAAGAGGCAATCAAGATTGCAGATAAAATCTGCGGTCTGAGAATATTCACCGACGAAAACGACAAGATGAATTTAAACCCCAAGGATGCAGGGGCAGAACTGCTTATAGTGAGTCAGTTCACCCTGTACGCCGACTGTAAATCCCGCCGCCCCGGCTTTTCTAAAGCCGCAAGACCGGAAACCGCAATTCCCCTTTATGAGCTTGTGATTGAAGAATGCCAAAGGAGGGGCTTCAAGGTAGCGACCGGCCAGTTCGGCGCAAAAATGCTGGTAAAGTCTGAAAATGACGGGCCGGTAACCATAATTTTAGATACAAAGGAGCTTTAAACATGCTTATCAAAACTCTCCCCGTAGGACAGTACGAGACAAACTGCTACATCGTTACAAACGAGAACACACTCCAGTGCGTAGTCATTGACCCCGGTGACGAATCCAACGCTATTCTTGACTATCTTGAGGACAATAAGCTGAAAGCTCAGGCAGTGCTTATAACTCACGGACATTTTGACCATGTAGGTGCTGCAAACTCCATATGCGAGGAGCTTAATATTCCTGTCTACATCAGTGAAAAGGACGATGCCAATTTTGCCACCGATCCTATGGCAAAAATGTTTGGCTACTCCCTTCCTGAGTACGGTAAGCACTTCGAGGACGGCGACGAGCTGGAGCTTGCAGGCATGAAGTTTAAAATCATTGCCACACCCGGTCACACCCCCGGCGGCGTGAGCATAATCTGCGAAGATGCTCTCTTCTGCGGTGACACCCTTTTTCAAGGCAGCGCCGGCAGAACCGATATGCCCGGCGGAGACATTGACGAGGAGATGCGTTCTATAAAGAAACTCTGTATGCTCCCCGGTGAATACGAGGTCTACCCCGGTCACATGGATTCCACCACTCTTGAGCGTGAAAGAAACTTCAACTACTACTGCCGTCTGGCAATGGAAAGATATTAAAAAACATAACGCTTATGTCTAATTCGGCATAAGCGTTTTTAAATATTTTGCCCTTTATTTTAGTGTGCTTGCCCTATTATTTCTTATTTATGCGTCCTGCTGTAAAATGCGGGCATTTTCTATTAAATCAGACACTTTTTTAAGGCTATTGACAGTATACAAATTGACAGAATACTGTTATAATGAACATACATATAAGATTATTCGGAGGTGCATTCATTTTGCAAAATCCCACTCTCGTTATTATGGCTGCCGGTATGGGCAGCCGTTTCGGCGGTTTAAAGCAGATTGCCGCCGTGGACGATTATGGCCACGCAATTATAGACTTCTCCCTCTATGACGCATACAAGGCAGGTTTCAGAAATGTTGCTTTCATTATTAAGCATGAAATAGAGGAGGATTTTAAGGAAGCCGTCGGCCGCCGCATAGAGAAATACTTCCATGTGGACTATGTTTATCAGCAGCTTGATAATCTCCCCGTGGGCTACAATGTCCCTGAGGACAGAGTCAAGCCCTGGGGTACTGCCCACGCTATTTTGTCCTGCAAAGGCACAGTGAAAGGACCTTTCGCCGTAATTAACGCCGATGACTACTACGGTCCCGGCGCTTACACCGCAATTTACGATTATCTCAGTGCTGACCACGCAGACAATGAGCACGCTATGGTTGCCTATAAACTCATCAACACCGTCACTGAGAACGGCACTGTTGCCCGTGGTATCTGTCAGGTGGAAAACGGTCTGCTCACCGACGTTGTGGAGCACACCAAAATCAAAAAGGTTGGTGAAAACGGCGCTTACACCGAAGATGACGGACAAACTTGGACTGATGTTTCCGGTCAGGTTCCCGTATCTATGAACCTGTGGGGCTTCCAGAACTCCATGCTTGATGAGATTGAAGCTCGCTTCCCCAAATGGCTTGACGAAAATCTCCCCGTAAATCCCGTTAAGTGCGAATACTTCCTGCCATTTGTGGCAAACTCCCTTATTCAGGAGAACAAAGCCACCGTCAAAGTCCTCAACTGCCACGAAACATGGTACGGCATTACATACCGTGAAGACATGGACAGCGTTGTAAACCACATCAAAGAAATGAGAGCTCAGGGCGTATACCCTGAAACTCTGCTTGACTGAGAGGTAATAATATGAAAGTTCTCGTTACCGGCGGTGCCGGATATATCGGAAGTCATACCTGCGTTGAGCTTTTAAACAAGGGTATGGACGTTGTAGTTGTTGATAACCTTGTAAATTCCAGCAAAAAGTCTCTGGAAAGAGTGGAGCAGATCACAGGCAAGAAAGTTGCTTTCTACGAAAATGACGTTCGTGAACGTGAGGCTTTAAACCGCATTTTTGATGAGCATCCTGACATTAACTGCGCCATTCACTTTGCAGGTCTTAAAGCTGTTGGTGAGAGTGTGAGAATGCCTCTTGAATACTACGATAATAACCTGTTCTCTACCGTTGTTCTGTGCGAGACTATGAGAGATCACGGCGTTAAAAACATTGTGTTCTCCTCCTCTGCCACCGTTTACAATGGTGAAAACGAAATGCCTCTTAGAGAAAACTCCGTCACCGGTATGTGCACCAACCCTTACGGCTGGACAAAGTATATGTCAGAGCAGATTATGAGAGACACCGCCTATGCAGATAAG